>SAMEA3663299__coassemble_298_pt1 | contig 25935 bp, 22 predicted proteins | sample SAMEA3663299__metabat2_low_PE_002 | metagenome-assembled genome bin SAMEA3663299 (sample SAMEA3663299) | pig gut metagenome | biome: pig gut; feature: pig-associated habitat; material: faeces | place: China | collected 2013
CCCGGAGCCACCTCCGTTGCCGAATGGGTATCAGAACTTGTCCCTCCAGCGCCCTCCGGACAATCCGCTGCGGCAGCATCCGACCTTCCCGCCGGCAGGTAACCCTCCTCGGCCAGCAGTCTGGAGGCGAATTGTTCCGAAATGACATATACCGTGTCGGGGTTGTCCCGCCGTTCCTGTATGCGCAGCGAGGCGGCCCTGTGAACAAAGAGCGCCGTTTCGTAACCTATTACAAGAAAAACAAGAGCAATTACCCCGACCGAGAATACCGTTTTGCCGCTACTGTAATTCTGGTCCCTGTGCATCGTCGTCCCGGTATTTGTTGCGATGTTCCTTCTTCTCCTTGGCAGGCGTTCCTGCAACAATGATTACAATTTCGCCACGGGGCTCGTTGATGCTGAAATGTTCGAGCACTTCGGCTATTGTGCCGCGGCAGTGCTCTTCGTGGATCTTGGAAATTTCGCGGGCGACTGAACATTGCCTGTCAGCCCCGAAATACTCCGCAAATTGCGCCAGAGTCTTGCACAGGCGCAGCGGTGATTCGTAAAATATCATAGTCCTTGTTTCTTTGGTTAAGTTTTCCAACAGTGTCGTCCTGCCTTTCTTGATGGGAAGGAAGCCTTCGAAACAGAATCTGTCGCAAGGCAGTCCTGAAGATACGATGGCAGGGATGCAGGCGGTCGCTCCGGGGAGCGTGCTGACACTTATTCCCTCCTCGGCGCAGGCGCGGGCAAGCAGGAATCCCGGATCGCTGATGCCAGGTGTGCCGGCATCGCTTATCAGCGCAACGTTGGCCCCCGAGGCTATCTTATCCTTGATTATCTGTACGGTACGGTGCTCGTTGAACTTGTGATGGGGCAACAGTTTGCCGCTTATTCCGAAGTGCTTGAGCAAAACCGAACTGGTTCTTGTGTCCTCCGCAAGAATGATGTCTGCCTCACGCAGCACCTTTATGGCCCTGATGGTCATATCCTCAAGATTGCCTACGGGCGTCGGCACTATGTAGAGTATTCCGGCTGACATCTTTCAATAGCGGGACTTTTGTTGTATATTTGTGTTCCTGAATACAAATGTACTTATGTTTTCTGAAAACAACAATAGGGGAGGCTGCATCGAGGTCGTTTGCGGCTCTATGTTCTCGGGCAAGACCGAGGAACTCATCCGCAGACTGCGCAGAGCACAGTTTGCCAATCTCAAGATAGCCATATTCAAGCCCGAAATCGACAATCGCTACTCTGACGTGGAAGTGGTGTCACACGATTTCCATAAGATTACCTCGAAGCCGATAAAGGATGCCGCCGCCATGCTGGACATTGATGACGACGTTCGTGTGGTTGGCGTTGACGAGGCCCAATTCTTCGGTGACAATCTCGTTGAAGTTGCACAGGAACTTGCCGACAGGGGTGTGAGAGTCATCGTGGCAGGCCTGGATACGGACTTTCTGGGCAAGCCTTTCGGCCCTATGCCCCGACTGATGGCTGTCGCCGAGGAAGTGCGCAAAGTCCACGCAATCTGCGTTCGTTGCGGCAATCTGGCTAACCATTCGCACCGTCTTTCCCGCAACCGCGATCTTGTTGTGCTGGGAGAGAAGGATGTCTATGAACCACTGTGTCGCCGATGCTACAATGCGGCAATGGCGGAGGAAGCGGCTAATGCAGAGTAAACCTGAACTTTTCGCAGACCCAGCCCTTCCTTTCAAGCTTTCCTTCTGATACGAATCCCAGCTTCCGGTAGGCATTTCCGCTGTCCGGCCATCGCGTGTCCGCATAGCTCATCACGTCATCGGGCTTGACCTCTTTGATGAAGTGTTCGAGCATCTTGCCCATCCCTCCTACCACGCGCACCCCGTCGAGCGATGCGTAACGTATCCATTCATAGGATCTTACCTCTCCCTGGGGCTTCTGCCACCTGCGAGCGGATGAAAAGGACGCAACGGCAACCAGGGTGCCCTCTTCAAGCCTGAGTTCACCCGCACCGGTGCTTCTGCGTACGAACAGGCCATAAAAATACCTCCCGCCTGTAGAACCGAGCCTGTGGTAGCGCGTAAGGAACGCAGCCGCCACAGGCTTTTCGATTCTTCTTATCAGGCAGTTTCTCGCAAATACATTTGCAAGTCCGTCCATTTGTCAGGATTGGAGGAAGTTTGCCTAGTCCTTGATGGCCTGGAGCTGTTCCCTGACCTTTGCCTCGATCTCTTCGCAAAGCTCCACATTGTCCTTGAGGAGCTGCTTTACCGAAGCCAGTCCCTGGGCGAGTTTCTCGCCGTTGTACGAGAACCAGGAACCGCTCTTGTGTATGATGTCAAACTCTATTGCGAGGTCGGCAATTTCCGCAACGTGTGAGATGCCCTCTCCATAAACGATGTCAAACTCGGCCTTTTTGAAAGGTGGAGCCATCTTGTTTTTGACAACCTTTACCTTGGTGCGGTTTCCCGTAGCTTCGTCACCGTCCTTGAGTTGGGAGGTGCGTCGTACATCGATACGTACGGAAGCATAGAACTTGAGTGCATTTCCTCCGGTGGTGGTCTCAGGGTTGCCGAACATGACTCCGATCTTCTCACGCAGCTGGTTTATGAAAATGCAGCAGGTGTTTGTCTTTGAGATGTTGGCCGTAAGCTTGCGGAGAGCCTGGCTCATAAGTCTTGCCTGGAGTCCGACCTTGTTGTCTCCCATCTCGCCTTCAATTTCCGCTTTTGGCGTAAGTGCTGCAACTGAGTCGATTACGACAATGTCGATGGCTCCGCTCCTGATGAGGTTGTCGGCAATCTCGAGAGCCTGCTCGCCGTTGTCTGGCTGGGAAATGAGCAGCGTGTCCAGGTTGACGCCCAGAGCCTGAGCGTAAGTGCGGTCAAATGCGTGCTCGGCATCGATCATAGCGGCAATGCCGCCCTGCTTCTGAGCCTCAGCTATCGCGTGAATGGCAAGCGTGGTCTTACCGCTGGACTCGGGCCCGTAAATCTCGATGATTCTTCCTCTCGGATAACCCCCTATGCCCAATGCGTGGTCGAGTGCCACGGATCCGCTCGGAATGACCTGCACGTCCCACTGGGGCTGGTCTCCGAGCTTCATTATGGTTCCCTTGCCAAAATCCTTTTCAATCTTGTCGATGGTTGCCTGCAGCGCCTTGAGCTTGGCTGCATTGATGTCGTTGTTGAGTCCTTCTACTGGTTCTTTAGCCATAATTCTTTGGTTTTAATGATAGTTTTACAAGTTTGTTCAGGTGCCCTCGTCGGGCAACGCAAATATATGGATTTTTTCCTTAATTTTGCCATATGAAAGAGAAGTTGCTTGGTAAAACTTTGGAAGAATTGAGGCAGGCCGCAGCAGAGTGCGGTCTCAAGCCTTTCGTGGGTAACCAGCTTGCCAGCTGGATGTACGGAAAGAAGGTGCATTCCTTCGACGAGATGACCAATATAGGCAAGGACGCCCGAGCTACCCTCGCCGCCCGCTTCGACCTGGGCACTGCCGCCCCGGTAGGCAGCGCCCTGTCTTCCGACGGTACGTCCAAGTACCTGTTCCCGGTCTGCTGCGAGCACGCGGGGGTATGGGAGAATTCTGCCGTCGAGGCAGTCGTAATCCCGGACCAGGACCGGCGTACCCTCTGCGTCAGTTCGCAGGCCGGCTGCCGTATGGGCTGCCGTTTCTGCATGACCGGACGTCAGGGCTGGCACGGAAACCTGAGCGCCGCCGACATCCTCAACCAGTTCATCAGCATCCCGGAGGCCGGGGAATTGACGGGAACGGTGTTTATGGGTATGGGCGAACCTCTGGACAATTACGGGGCGGTGTCGCGCGCCATAGAGGTCCTTACCGCTCCGTGGGGATTTGGCTGGAGTCCCAAGCGTGTGACTGTCAGCACTATAGGCTTGCTGCCCAATCTTAGGACCCTGCTTGACGGGCAGCGTTGCCATATCGCAGTGTCGCTGCACAATCCTTTCCCGGAGGAACGCTTGTCGATAATGCCGGTCCAGAAGGCCTGGCCGCTGAAAGATGTGATAGCTCTGCTGCGCAGGTATGACTTTTCGGGCCAGCGCAGGGTCAGTTTCGAATATACAATGTTTGCCGGATTCAATGACGACAAACGCCACGCCGATGCCCTCTGCCATCTGCTTCGCGGACTGGAATGCAGGGTAAATCTTATCAGATTCCACAAGATTCCTGATTTTCCTTACGATTGTGCCACGGATTTTGCAATGCAACAGTTCAGAGACAGACTTAATAACAATGGTTTGATATGCACGATACGTACTTCGCGCGGCGAGGACATACTTGCCGCCTGCGGAATGCTTGCAGGTCAGCATTCGCAGCGCTCCTGATACTTTTTGCTTCTTTTCCGGCATTTGCCCAGGAATATCCTAACGGCTTGTCTGTGGACAGCGTCGATCCGGCGGGTGACTCTTTGTTTATCAGAAAGGTAAGGGCAAAGATGGACAGCGTTCACCGCTTTGCCGGCCGTCCTACCGTTGCTCTTGTGCTCAGCGGAGGCGGTGCCAAGGGTGCGGCCGAGGTGGGAGTCCTGCGGTATATCGAAGAGCAGAAGATACCGGTTGACCTTGTACTGGGAACAAGTATAGGCGGTCTGGTGGGCGCCTTGTACAGTTTGGGCTACAACGCTGACGAGATACAGTATCTCTTCCAGAATCAGGACTGGAATATGATTCTCAGTGACGTTGTCGATAACAGATATTACTGCTATGAGCGCAAGCGGTACAATGACCGTTATCTGATTTCAATTCCATTTCATTACGAAAAAAGGAGTCATAAGTCCGGTGATACTGACAGCGGGCAGTACACGTCATCCGACGGATTGCTGCACATAGGTGCATCTGATGAAGAAGCCCGCGAAAAGGTCGTCAACAACAGTTTTGCGAGCTCCCTTCCATCGGGTATTGCATACGGGTTCAATGTAAACAATCTTATTTCCAGCCTTACCGTGGGCTATCAGGACAGCATTTCCTTCGCCGACCTTCCCATTCCTTTTGCCTGCGTTGCCGCGGATGTCGTTTCCTGCAAGGCAAAGAACTGGGGCTCGGGTTCGTTGAAGACAGCGATGCGTTCGACTATGAGCATACCGGGACTTTTCAATCCGGTAAGGACGGAAGGGATGATTCTTGTAGATGGCGGAACCCGCAACAATTTCCCTACCGACCTCGCCAAGGCTATGGGTGCCGATTATATCATTGGCGTGGACCTCTCCGACATCGATCCCGATTATACTCAGGTCAACAATATCGGTGACGTGCTGATGCAGTTCATCACCATGCTGGGCAAGGATGCTTTTAACAAGAATGTGGTGACACCGGATGTCTTTGTCAAACCGTCCATTTCAGAGTACAATATGATGAGCTTCAGCGATGACGCTGTCGAAACAATGCTTAGGCGCGGCTACGAGGCTGCCCGCAGGGAGGCGGATGCATTTGCCGAACTCAAGGCAATCACGGGGCCTTCCACGGGTGCTCTTTCAAATACAAAGGCTGTGGATGTTTCCAAAACACCCGTAAGACTTGAAGCCATAGTGTTTGAGGGGGTAGATGATAACGAGTCCAGGATGATGATGGAAATGGTCGATCTCGATGTGAGCGAAACCATTGACCGGGAGCGTATCGATGATGCTATGTCAAAACTGCAGGCCACCGGTCTTTTTGATGCCGTTACCTATTCCCTTACCGGTTCCGGCGAGCCTTACAGGCTGGTGTTTCATTGCACTCCTGCGCCTGTCCATCGTCTGGGTATGGGACTGAGAGCCGACACTGAGGACTGGGCTTCGCTGCTTTTCAACGTAGGACTCAACGTCAACAAGATGATGGGTTCAACCCTGAATATCGAAGGCAGACTGGGACAGAGCCAGTCGCTTGTTGCCAGGTATTCATACGGTTCGATGAATCTGCCTATGGTAAACGCTGAACTCTCTCTTGGACATTACAGAGGCAGACTGTCAGGCATCTATGACAACAAGGTTAACGAGTATGTATCATATCTCTCTCATACTGAGAGTGTTTTCATATCGTCTAGGGACTGGGCCCGTGCCGACGTGAAATTAGGCCTGCGTAACCGCGGATTCGTGCTTCCTGTAGATTCCCACTTCGGAAACCAGCTGGACCAGCTCTCTTCGTCAATGCTCAGGGGAGACTATGTAGGTCCGTTCTTCAATGTAAACGTCTATACCATGGACGACGCTTATTTTCCGACCCACGGCCTGGACTTGAAGGTGGATGCCTCGTATGATGTATGGAAGCCCGGTTCAAAAGGCTTCGTTCCCATTTTCACCTCAGGGCTGAATCTTCGTTTCGTGATTCCTTTCGGGCCGGGATTTGCAATCATTCCGGACCTTGACCTGCGTTCGGTAGTTGACCATAACTCCATGGACAATTATTCCATTTCGCACCGCAACACCATAGGAGGTGCTATCAGAGGCAGGTACCTTGACCAGCAGATTCCTTTTCTCGGAATCAACAATACCTATCTTGTCTCTTACGACCATCTTGCCGTCGCGTCCTTAGACTTCCGCATCAAGATGGCAGAGGACTTTTTCATTACCGCAACAGGCTCGGTGATGCGGGACTCCGATAACTTCATCGGACTTGTGGATCCCCGTCAGGGTGAGTTGCATTTCGGAACGGCCATCCAGATTGGCTACAACTCCATTTTCGGTCCTTTGAAGGCTAATGTCCATTGGTCGGACATCAGCGGAAGCTTTGGCGCATATCTTTCCCTTGGATTTGATTTCTGATATCTTTTCAGCACTATGGAAGAAAGAATCAAGAAAGTATATGATGCCCTTGCATCTCTCTGTGCCAGACGGGAATACTGCGTTTCGGACATAAAGGCCAAGGCTCTCTCGAGACTTGACTCCGACAGAGCTGCCGCGGAAGAACTTGTGGAAAGGCTTGTCAGCGAACGCTTTGTCAGCGACCTGAGGTATGCAACTGCATTTGCGCGTGACAAGTCTTCGCTTTCTGCCTGGGGCCCGCTGAAAATCAGTCAGGCACTGCGGGCAAAGGGTATCTCCGAAGATGATATCAGGGCGGCTCTCGAGGAAACGGACCGGGTCAAAAGTTCCGATGCCCTTGGCAGGATGCTTCGTAACAAATGGAAATCCCTGAAGGATGACCCTCAGGGAAAACTCAAACTCATTCGTTTTGCGCTCTCGCGCGGCTATTCATACGATGCAGTGCGCGGGACGGTGGAGGAAATCGCAGCCGGCACGGGCATAGATTGAGCGTTGCCAATCGGCCCTGCAAGCGCTCCGGGGCTGCGTTATGCGATCTGCGGCCTGTCGCTTCTCTGCGGTCTTTCTTCTCCGAGACTGCGCTCAGGCATCTTGTTTTCCTGCAGCTGGCGGAATTGTTCCCTCTTGCGGAAAATGTCGATTGCGGTGAAGATGGCGGCGCGCATTGAGAGCGGGTCGGCTTCGTCCCTGCCGGCCATCTCGAAGGCGGTTCCGTGGTCAGGAGAAGTCCTTACAACAGGCAGACCTGCCGTAAAGTTGACACCGTCTTCGAATGACAGCGCCTTGAAAGGGGCGAGGCCCTGGTCGTGGTACATGGCAAGGGTCGCGTCGAAGTTTTCATAATGGCTCAGACCGAAGAATCCGTCCGGAGAGAAAGGACCGAAGGCGAGTATGCCCTCGTCAACCGCCTTTTTGATTGCCGGAATGATGATGCGTCCCTCTTCGTCACCGAGCAGTCCTCCGTCTCCGCTGTGCGGGTTGAGGCTGAGTACGGCAATGCGTGGCTTGTCAATGCAGAAGTCCTTCTGGAGGGACTCGTTGATAAGGCGCAACTTGCTGAGTATCTTCTCCTCGGTGATGCTTGCGGCTACGTCTTTGAGAGGAATGTGACCGGTCACCACGCCTACCTTGATGCGGCTGCTGACCATAAGCATCGTCACGTCCTTGACTCCGAAGGCATTCTGGATATACTCCGTATGTCCCGGAAATCCGAATCCCTGCCCGGACATAGCCTTTTTGTTGATAGGGCCGGTAACCAGCACGTCAATTTCTCCCGCCTTGAGGTCCTCGACCGCCCTGTCAAGACAGGCGATGGCTGCCTTTGCGGACTCGGGAGTAGCCTGTCCCGGCTCTGCGTATGCGCTGTCAGGCAGGCAGTTGACTATGTTTACCCTCTTTGGATGTGCCTCGCGGGCATTGTTGATGGCATTGGTATCCATCTGTTCAATCTCCGGTATGGTCTTGCGATAGAAACTGAATATCTTGGATGACCCGTAGATGACGGGTGTGAACTGCTCCAGTATCCTCGGATCCGAGAGTGCCTTGATAATGACCTCGTATCCTATTCCATTCGAATCACCCTGTGTGATTCCTACCAATATCTTGCTCATAATCTACAATAATGTTTGATCTTCGCCAATATAGCCGTTGTCCTGTGGAAGTGCCTCTGCACCAAGCGAATACGCTGCAACGGCAAGTCTGTCGCACCTTTCGTTTTCGGGATGCCCTGCGTGCCCCTTTATCCAGTGGAAGGTCACGTCGTGCGCTCTATACAGGGGGAGAAACTCCTGCCAGAGGTCGGGATTCTTCACTTTTTTCCAACCCTTGGCTATCCAACCCTCGAGCCAGCCCTTCTGCAGGGCATCGACCACGTATTTCGAGTCGCTCCATACCTCCACCCTGGCGTGTTCCCAGCGTATGGCCTTGAGTCCCTCGATCACTGCCATAAGTTCCATCCTGTTGTTGGTCGTGTGTGCAAATCCTCCGCTCATTTCGCGCCTGAGGTTTCCGCACTTTAGCACGGCGCCCCAACCTCCGGGTCCCGGATTGCCGCTTGCGGCTCCGTCAGTGTAAAGGTATATGGGCGGTCTGGTTGACATTAATCGCAAATTTAGTTATTTTTGTGAGATTAACGAAAGTATTTTTATGAACATACTTGTAACCGGGGCCAACGGTCAGCTCGGAAGCGAACTCCGGCTCCTGGCAGTAAACTCGATACACCGATTCATCTTTACCGACGTCATAGACTTGCCGGGCAGGGAGACTGTATTTCTTGACATCTGCGACCCTGACGCCGTAAAAACCGTTTGTGATTCGGAGTCAGTTGACCTCATCATCAACTGCGCAGCATATACCAACGTAAACGCTGCGGAAAGCGATCCGGACGCTGCCGCGAGCCTAAATGCAAAGGCTCCGTCCCTGCTTGCCGACATAGCTGCCGCCCGCAGGATGACTCTTATCCACATCTCAACTGACTATGTTTTTGACGGAAGCGCCAATGTTCCCTATAAAGAAAGCGTAACTCCTTCACCTTGCAGCGTTTACGGCAGTACCAAGCTTGCGGGTGAAGAGGCCGTGCGAAGGTCGGGATGCAGGAACATAATAATCAGGACGGCCTGGCTTTATTCGCGTTTCGGGAAGAATTTCGTAAAGACGATAGGGGAGAGGTGCGTGGCTACAGACAAGATCAGCGTGGTCGTGGACCAGGTCGGAAGCCCTACCTGCGCCACAGACCTCGCCGCGGCCATAATGTACATTATTGACAGCGGACAGCTCGACAAATGCGGGACCTATCATTTCTCGAACGAGGGCGCAATCAGCTGGTTCGACTTTGCGCGCGCAATCGCTGATCTGCGTTCAAGTGATTGCAAGATAGTGCCTTGCAGCAGTTCCGATTATCCTTCTCCCGTACATCGTCCCAACTATTCAGTCCTCGACAAGTCAAAGTTCAAGGATACTTTCGGATTTGAGATACCATACTGGAGGACCTCACTCTCAAAGTGCATAGCAGAGATATGGAAGTGATCGCAACCCAATTGCCGGGCGTCGTAATCATTCGCCCTGAAGTGTTCGGAGACAGCCGGGGCTATTTCTTCGAATCCTTTTCCGTCCGCCGCTACGACTCGCTGACAGGAAAAGAAGGATTTGTCCAGGACAATGAGAGCAAATCCTGCCGTGGAGTGGTCCGCGGCCTGCATTACCAGAAGGGATCCTTTGCCCAGGCGAAGCTGGTGCGGGTCGTGCAGGGATGCGTCAGGGACGTTGCAGTCGATTTGCGTGTCGGCAGTCCCAGTTTCGGAAAAAGCGTCGCTGTGGACCTCAGCGGTGAGAACCACCTGCAGCTCTACATTCCGCGCGGCTTTGCGCACGGATTCAGCGTACTGTCCGAAACAGCCGTATTTCAGTATAAATGCGACAATTATTATGAGCCGTCCGCCGAAGCCGGCATAGCGTGGAACGACCCTGACCTGGGGATTGACTGGGGCCTGGATACAGACAGCGCGATACTTTCCCCGAAGGATACGGCCCGCCCGAGGCTGAAGGATGTCCCGGTCGAAGAACTCTTTATCTACTAGCGATATGAAACGGATTGTACTGGTCCTGCTGCTCATCCCTCTGTTCCTTTCCGCCTCCGCGCAGAAGGGCTCGGAGTGGCGATACTACGAGACTACGCTGCAATATGTGCCTATGGTGCTGGACCTTGGGCTTGGTGCTCTGGGAGCACAGACTTCAGCTCCCGTTCTGGACAGGGCGCTCGCACTGGGCTCCACGGCAATAGTAGTGAGCTTGAGCGTCAACGCCCTACTCAAGAATGTCGTGAAGGAGGAACGCCCGGACGGTTCCGCATTCAATTCCTTCCCTTCCGGTCACACGACCCTCGCATTTGCGGGCGCGGAACTGCTTCGCCGACATTACGGCAATGCCTGGGGCGCACTGGGCTACTCTATGGCGATAGGAGTAGGAATAGGGCGTGTGATACACAATCGTCACTGGTGGTGGGACTGCGTGGCCGGAGCCGGAATAGGCATAGGTTCGGCGGCTCTGGGCTCTCTGTGCGTAAAACCGATCAAACAACTTTTTGGATTGGAAGACAGTAACTTGACTATGGTACCTGCAGTCGATCCCGTTTCAGGCGCCCTTTGCGCGAACATTTGCTGGACATTCTGATGGAAAACTCTGTAGATGCCGTAATTCTCTGGGTTGACGGTTCCGACCCCGTCTATGCCGGCTCCCTTGCCCGTTATGTCGGCGATGAGCAGACAAGACGCGAAGACTGTGCCGCCCCGACCCGCTTCAGCAATCTCGGCGAAATCTACCGTTGCGTCCGCTCCATACGCCGCTTCGCCCCCTTCATCGGCCGAATTTTCATAGTCACCGACGCACAGGACCCCCATATCGAGGGCACCACGGTCATCGACCACCGCGTCATTTACCGCGGGCTGGAGCAGTACCTGCCAATATTCAGCAGCCGCTCCATCGAAACCCTCATCTGGCGCATCCCCGACCTCTCCGAACGCTTCATCTACTTCAACGACGACTTTATCCTCCGCAGACCCTGTCGTATGGACGAATTCTTCCTTCCCGATGGCAGACTGGTTTGTCGGGCGGACTACCGCAGCATAGCGGCAGTGCGGCTGCTTTCGCACCTGCGCACCCGCTACGGATACAACGACACCCTTGCCGCCGCTGCAACTGCCCTTGGCATACGTGACCGCTTTCTTTATATTGGTCACCAGCCGCATCCGCAACTGCGCTCGCTGCTCTGCAGCTTCTATGAGGAGCAGCCCCCCGAGCTTATGCTCTCCAACTGTTCCTGCCGTTTCCGCTCTAGGGGGCAGTTCAATCCTGCCGAACTGGGTTTGCTGCTAGCGAGGGAGAGCGGGCGCTGCGTAGTGGTGCCGCGCCGGGGGAGCGAACTCTATTATAAGCCACGCGGAGGGAGGAACTACACAAAACACAAACTCGCTGAGTTCGAGAAACATAGCTCTGCATTGAGTATATGTGTCAACAGCCTTGACCGCGCCTGCGAGGAGGACAGGACAGCGCTTCTCGACTGGCTGGACAGAATGCTTGACAATGAATGAATTTTTTTACAGCCTGATGTTACTGGGCGGTCTTTCCTCTTCTCCGCAGATGCCGTTCTGGGCTACTGCGGGGCAGTACGGGATTATGCCCGACACTCCCGGCGCGCTTGCAGTCATTTCCGCCGGGACAGAATTTGACCCTTCGCGCACACTGCAATGGCGTTTCGGGACTTCCCTTGCCGTCCGCAGCGATGCCTTGGACAGTTTCGAACTGCTGCCTGACGAGTTGTATGCAAGCCTGAGATGGTGGAAGCTGGACCTCGACCTGGGATTTAAACACAAGGAGCGTTACTTTATGGCAAATACTGCTGCTCTTGGTTCGATTTCGAGCACTTCAGGCAATGTGGTCTGGAGTGCCAATGCCAGGACAATGCCGGGTATCAATCTGACTCTCAGGCCTTTGGACATTCCTTTTACTCGCGGACATCTGCAGCTGCTGGGCTCCTGGGGAGATTATGCGACAACTGACGAGAGAGTTGTCCGAGGCGCCTGGATTCATAATATGCAGGCTTTCCTGAGATTGAACATCGGACCTGTGAGCTTTACTGCAGGAGTGGACCACAATGCGGTCTGGGCGGGCTACAGCGACCAGTTCGGCAAGATGCCGAATGGAATAATGAATTACCTCAGAATGTGCGTGGGCGACTCGGGACGCGCGGATGCCACGCTGAACGACCAATACAACGTGCTTGGCAATCAACTCGGTGCGGAGCGATTCCGCCTTGACTACAGGGCGGACGGCTGGACACTCAGCCTGCAGCACGACATTCCCTACGATGACCGTTCAGGAATGAGATTCCAGAATTTCCCGGACGGGGTCAACACCATAGCCTTTTCCCTCGATCGCAAGGATGCCTGGATAAGCGATGTCGCTTATGAATGGCATTATACTATGTATCAGTCCGGTACTATGCATCAGCGTGAGGCTACAGAAGAGGAGAAGGCGGCCCAGGACCCTTCGATTTTCCATTATGGATATATCATTCTGGGCGGTCTGGACAATTATTTCAATAATGGCGAATACGCCTCCGGCTGGACCCTGCACGGTCGCACAATAGGCAATCCGCTGTTCTATCCGGCGGGAACGCGAGATGGCAGCTGGAGCCGCAAGGGTATGACCAGGGGTGTTGAGAACAACAGGATAAAGGCGCACCACCTTGGAATCAGCGGCCGTCTGGCAAGGGTGGTTCCATACAAGCTGATGCTTACTTATTCCACCAACTACGGAACTTATGGCAAGCCTTACAATGGCGAAAGCCAGAAGGACAAGCCTTGGGGGACTGTTATGGAAACCGGCCTGCATCAGTTCAGCGCAGGTCTGCAATTGGAGATTCCTCTAGGAAGAACACGTCTGACACTTCTCCCTGCTGCTTATCTGGACAGGGGCGAGGTGCTTGGAAACAGCTTTGCAGCAACGCTGGGGCTGCGTTTCCAATAGCGGTCCGGTACTCCGTGCGGCTGCAGAGGTTTCGGATAGGCTAGGCTGCTGCCTGGGCCTTCAGACTGCGTATTGACTTGGCCACGTTGATAAGGTGGTCGGCGATACGCTCGGCATTTGAAGAGAGGGACAGATACTGGGCTCCGACTTCCGGTGAGCATACACCCTTGCTCAGACGCTTGATATGGTTGTCCTCCATTTCCTTGGTACAGTCGTCTATACGCTCCTCAACCGCATTGGCCTGATCGAGAGCATTGAGATTCTCTTCGGTGTAGGCTTCTATCGCCAGATTGTACAGTTCACTTACAAGAGCCTGCATACGTCCGATCTCTTCCAGAGCATCTTCCGAGAATCCCTGTCCGTCCTTTGCCATAGCTTCGGAGTACTCGAGAATGTTTTCGGCATAGTCTCCGATACGCTCCAGGTCCCTGATTGTCCTGTAGGTCGTTGCAAGATAGATATGGTCATGTTCGCTTATTCCCTTGCATTCGGAGAGCATAACCACGTAGTTGACCAGCGCGCTGTTGAGGAAGTTGAGCTCCTTTTCCGTCTTCTGGAACTGTTCCTTCTCGCTAAATTCCATGGTGGTGATGATGCGAAGCGCCCTGTTGAAATTGTCTATCGCAAGCGAGGCCATCCTGAGAATCTCCTTCTTGGTCAGTTCAACTGCAAGAGGCGGGGTCTTGAGCATATTGACATTGACATAGTGCAGGTGAGGTACGTCCTCTTCGGAACTTTCCTGAGAATCGGGAATGAGGGTCGTGACGAGCTTGACCAGGGCGTTGGTAAGAGGAAGTATGAGTATTACCGTGATGACGTTGAAGAAGGTGTGGAACATTGCAAGCTGTGTCTGCGGCGCTCCCGGGAACATAGTTTCGAAAAGATTTCCGTAAGTGATGCGGTGTGCGCTGAAGAGACCGAGCAACCATCCTGCGATCATAAAGAAAACTACACCTGAGCAGTTGAATATCAAGTGGATAAGCGCTGTGCGCTTGGCGTTCTTGCTGCTGGTGATACTGGCCAGGATTGCAACCACGCAGGAGCCGATGTTGGAACCCATCGTAAGGAATATACCCTGATCGAGCTTGATGAGTCCGGTGACCACCATCGCGAGCGCTATGGACGTCATCACGGAAGAACTCTGTATGATTGCGGTGAAAATTGCTCCCAGAAGCACGAGAAGTATAGGGTTGCCTATTGATGCAAGGAAGGTCTTGACTCCGTCCAGAGCTGCAAATTCTGACATTGAACCGCTCATCAGCGAAAGTCCGACAAAGAGCATTCCGAAACCGGTCAATATGCCTCCAGCCGTCTTCCAGCTGCTTTTCTTGCAGAAGAGCATCAGCAGTGCGCCTATTCCGGCGAAGGCCGAGAAAATGACTGAAGTTGAAACTCCGCCGCTTCCGAACATACCGAGAGCGACTATCTGCGCCGTCACCGTGGTACCTATGTTTGCACCGTAGATTATGGTTGCCGCCTGAGTCAGCGAGATGATGCCCGCATTGACAAAACCTATGGTCATCACCGTCGTGGCACCGGAACTCTGAATGGCTGCGGTTCCGAGAGTACCTATTCCGACCCCAAGCAGTTTGCTTTTTGATGCTTTGGAAAAGAGTTGCTTGAGTTTTTCGGAACTTGCCGATTCCAGATTGGAACTCATCATCTGACAGGCAATCAGAAATATGCCTATTCCGGCCAGAAGGCTCAATAAAGCAGAAAGTATCGCGCTTGTCGCCATTTTATTCTTTTTAGATTGATTCTACAAATTTACATCATTTTGCAAAAAGTCCCAACGAATACTCAAATATTGAGTCCCTGTCGGCCTCATTTTTAAGTATTTCCAGCGGGATCCCCACCGCACACACCCTGTAGCCTCCCGCATCGTGGAACACAGCGGCAGGAGCCCCTGTTCCGGCATACCTTAGCCAGACCTTTCCCTTGCGTGAGGCGGGCTCTATGGCATCGGGACACTCTACACAATAGCATTGTTCCCCCGGACTGTTGTAGAACGGGTAGGAAATCTTGACGTTTCTTCCCGCCGGGCGCACTTCGCCGACATAGCTGCCGAATGAGCTTGAGTGCTTGTAACCCAGCACTTCGCTGACGAACTGCTTCTGCTGCTCTGCATCATCTTCATTGCAGCAGTTCACCCACGGGTCAGTGCCAATATTCGATCCGGAAATGATCATATTGCCTCCCGACGCGGTCCAGGCTCGAATCGCTTCCCTAAGTTCAGGAGTGAACAGCTTGAACCTTGCAGCCACCCTGCCGTTGCCCTGCACCGTCAACGCCTGCTTGCCGCAGATAAGGTCCAGAATCCTGCCGCTGCCGCATATCTGAGCTGTGTCCGCGCAGAATGCGTCGCTGGACATAGATTGGAACGAATATCCCAGCCTCATCAGCGAACGCCCGTGGACGGCAGGGTAGTCGAAAGAGTTTCCTGCGATGATACGGCCTGCGCAGTCATCCCAGCTCGCGCCGCAGCCCGGATTCAGGTCGCTCTCCCAGCGAAGGGAACGGCGGAATTCGTAATTCTCGCCAATGTAGCTGATATCGTTGACGTAAGGCACACCGCCGTCGAGTCTGGAGTAGAATCCGGCAATGCCCGGACCTTCCATCCAAGCGGGAGCGCTGACCCTGTCGAAGTTGTTGACTATCAGGGCCTCGCCCTTGGACTGAGGGGCAATGCCCACGGAGAGGATCTGGCTCGGGAAACTCTTGCCGCCGCTGTTGAATGCCTCGACCTTGAAGCTGTAGATATGCCCCGGCTCGAGATCCATTTCGAACTTGCAGTCCTTGACCTCCCTTCCGGCGTCAAAAGCTCCGTCGTCCCTGCGGACATAGACAAAATAGCCTTCGCTTGTCGCAGTCGGCTCCGACGGGTCCTCGCGTGGGCTCCAGCTGAGCATTGCCCTGCCGTCCTCCAGCCTCGCGGCGAATTGTTCCACCGGCAGGGGCTGTATCGCGTAGCGGCAGCCATAGAGTTCGCTGAGGAATTTGACCACACCTTTATAGACCGACCTGCACACGCTGAAGCGGAATGCGGGGTCGAGTCCGTATTTCATATCGCTGAAATTCTGGTGCGAGAGCAGTTCCAGAATCATTGCAGGCATATCGTTGGTGCGGCATTCGCTGTAGCTCTTGTCCCACAGCATTCGCCGTGTCCATTGCGGGTCGTAGCTGGCTCTGAGGTCCTGAACTATCTGGCTCTGAACCATATCGGCAAGCATCCTGGAGCACATCCTGTCGCCTCCCCGCATCTTGCGGCTGCCTTCGCTCTTGAGGGTGTAAATCGCCAGAGTGCCGACCAGGCTGTCGTTCGGAGTGGTGCCCGCGTCCGTGTGGAATGCCAGCGAAAGATCGAGGGGAATGTCGAGCTCGTCCCTGAGCATCTTGCACCAGCGTCCGCGCGAGGCAAAATCCCTGGTGTAGTCGCGTTCCCATTCGCAGTACAGGGTAGAATCGACTCCTGCCCATATCATAGAGTAGAGGGCTCCTTCGCAGTAGGCAGGCAAGCCTGAAACCGTGCCTTCCCGCATAACCTTCCCCATACCGCCCCCAAAGCGTACCGCGTCCGCGCTGACCGTTCCTCCTGCCTTGGACGAACGGTTGTCCAGTTCCACATAGAAAGACTCTCCGCTGCCAAACTCGAAGGTCCCGAGATATATCCAGGTCCCGCCGCCCCTGCGCTGGTTTACGCGGAACTGGCTTTTTCCTCCGAGGTGGTGTACGGTGTAATGTGCGTCCGTGACGCTGTTCGGGAAGCTGCGGTAGCTGACATAGACCGCGTAACTGCCCCTTTCGGCAAAGTCCGGAGTCCATCTTGCAGTAGCCCCCGCGTTGCGTGAAGCGGTGCTCTGGCACCTTCTGGCACTTCCCATCCTGAACGGATTTGCGGTGCTGGAATAATACCTTCTTGCGTCAGCAAAGCCCGTCCCGCCGTCGCTCCATTGTCCTGTCTCGCTGTACTTGCCCGCCCGCCTTTCCAGCGGTCCGCGTTCGCCTTCCCAGGCAGGGTCATTGTCGCACACGACCTCCAGCTTCTGGGTGTCCCTCTCGCGCGGGGTCATCACGTAGGCCCCGGAATTTTCCAACATAGGAATCAGAAACGGCAGTACATAACTCTGGGTGTACATATCCTCGACGGTACGGTGCAGCCTTGCCCTCTGCCAGGTCCAGCAGCTGTCTGTCGGACTATACACCGAACCGTGACTCTGCCAAAGTGCTATATATCTGTCAGTCAGGCCTTTATCGTAGCGCTTGGCGCCTTCCTGACGAACGAAAGGCCAGCTGCCTGCCTTGCGCGGGTCCTCCATCGCATAGCGGTAGCCTCCCTTGGGACGTCCGTTGTTCCCGGGACCCGGGGTTATCAGTTCGTCCAAGGCTATGCCCTTGCAGGTCAGGTTCCCGGCCCCGAAAGCGTAGCCCGCCGCCTCGATTTGCCTGTCCGTCTCCTCCCTGAACCATTCAAGGTCCCCCTCTCTCCACGGCCAAGCCATTATGTCATCGGTAAATATCAGGTCCAGTTTGTCCCCGTTCCTGCGGAAATTCTTTATGCTGACCTTCCAGTCCCCGCCCATGCGCCGCTGAACCTTCGCCGTCAGCGAGTCGGATATAATGGAGAATTCTTTCTTGCCCGGCATCTGGGCGAGTGCCTGCCTTGAGAGGGCAGGGAGCAGCATCAGAGCGGCGATAACTGCAATCAGAGCTTGGGTGATATTTCTCATCGCCGGCAACTGAGTTTTATTGCAAGCACGATAATGCAGGACAGTGCAAGTCCGAGGCAATCTGCCACAAAATCAAGCAGTTCCATCGAACGGTAGCCGCTGATTTTCTGCAGGTATTCCGTCAGTCCTGCAAGCACCGCCCCGACCAGGAACAGCAGTGCAACCCTTAGCAGCACCCTGCGAGAAGAATTGCCCGTTCCAAAGGAGAATTCTGCCAGAAATGGGAAGGGGAGGAACATCAGGAAGTGCACAATCTTGTCCTGGGGTATGCCCCAGAGAGTGAAGCTGATCTGGGGGAGACTCTCGCTGTGAATAAGGCAAAGCAGGCAGACTCCCGCGAGGTAGATGAGCAGGAGCAGTCTGAACGATATTCTCAATCCTTTAGTCATATAGCATCAAAGTGCCTGCATATCATACAGTTTGCGATAGTGTCCGTCTTTGGCGATAAGTTCGTCGTGGGTTCCTCTTTCGACTATCTTGCCTTCGTTCATCACGATAATTTCGTCCGCGCCCTTGACGGTTGAGAGGCGGTGGGCAATGGCTATCGTGGTCCTGGTGCTCATCAGGTGGTCGAGAGCGTCCTGTACAAGCCTTTCGGACTCGGTATCAAGCGAAGCCGTCGCCTCGTCAAGTATCAGGATAGGCGGGTTCTTGAGTATTGCGCGGGCTATGCTGATGCGCTGCCTCTGTCCGCCGGAAAGCTTGATGCCGCGGTCACCTACATTGGTATCGTAGCCTTCTTCCTTTTCCATTATGAACTGATGGGCGTTGGCTATGCGGGCCGCTGCCTCGACCTGCTCTCGCGTCGCAGATTCGACTCCAAATGCTATGTTGTTGAAAATGGTGTCGTTAAAGAGGATAGGATCCTGGTTGACATTGCCGATGAGTTCGCGCAGGTCGTGCAGGCTGATGTCCCTGATATCCGTGCCGTCTATGCTTACGCTGCCGCTGTCCGGATCATAAAAACGCGGAATGAGGTCAACCAGGGTGGACTTGCCGGCTCCGGATGCGCCGACTACAGCGATGGTCTTGCCTTTTTTGATGTCCAGGTTGATGTTCTTGAGAACCTCGCGTCCGTCCTCGTAGCTGAAAGAAACGTTCCGGAAGCTGATCCTGTCCTTGAAGCTGTCTATGTGGACAGGCTTTTCCGGCTCCTTGATATGGTTCTCGGTATTGAGTATAAAGTCTATGCGCTCCATGCTTGCAAGACCTTTCGGTATGCCGTACGCAGCCTTGGAAAGGTCCTTGATCGGCTGGATGACGCTGTAGAGTATAGCCATATAGCTCATAAATGCAGGTGCGTCTATGACAGCCTTTTCTCCGAGTATGAGCGTGCCTCCGAACCAGAGCACCATTGCAATCATAACCGTGCCGATAAACTCGGATACAGGATGAGCGCTGGCCTGCCTAACGGATACCTGGCTGTTCTTGCGTCTCATGGAAGTCGTTATGCTGTCAAAACGCTTCTTCATCTTGTCTTCGGCTATGAACGCCTTGATGATGCGCAGGCCGCCGAGGGTCTCCTCGACCTGACTCATAGTGTCGGACCAGTATTGCTGAGCTTCGGCGGAGTCGGCTTTGAGACGGCGTCCTATCATACCCATCACCCAGATGACCAGAGGGGCAAACAGTATTGTAAAGAGTGTAAGCTGCCAGGACTGGTAGAATAGCCAGCTCATATAGAAGATGATGAGCACAGGGTTCTTGATGAGCATATCGAGGGTCGAAGTGATGGAGTATTCCACCTCCTGGACGTCACCGCTCATCCTGGCGATGATGTCGCCCTTGCGTTCCTGACTGAAGAATCCTATCGGCAGGGCTACTATCTTGTTGTATATCTGCATCCTCATATCCTTGACCACGCCTGTCCTGATAGGAACCATTACTGCAGATGCGCCGAAATAGCAGGATGTCTTGACAAGGGTAATGATCGAGAAGATAACGCAGAGTCCGAGCAGGACAGTGCTCGCCCCGAATTTGTCAATGGAAACAGATACATAGTAGTATATGTTGTTTATCAGTTCGCTAGCCTTCATGCCTGCGTGCCACGGCACAAATTCATATACCTTGCTGCCGGTGTCAAACAGAATCTTCAGAATGGGCGCAAGCAGCGAAAAGGAGAATATGTTAAACACTGCGGACAGTATGTTCAGGACTACCGAACCGCAGAGGTAACCCTTGTAGGGGGCGACATAGCGCCTGATTATCTTGAGAAATTCTTTCATTACAATTCAAATAGTGGTGAAGCGGTTGTGCGTGGCAGCGCGCAGAGTCTTGCTGCCGGATTTATTGCAGTCCTGGATGCTTCCAGCGCCAGTTCCGGGGTGTTGTTGTGCTCGGAAAGGTGGCACAGGAACACGTTGCGCAGTCCTTCGTGGTCAAAAGCGGCGATGGCGCTTGCACATTCAATGTTGGATAGGTGTCCGCTGCCGTTCATTATTCTTTCCTTGAGCTCGCGTGGATACGGGCCGTTTTTGAGCATGTTCAGGTCATAATTCGATTCTATGACCACGGTGTCGGCCTGGGACGCAAAGGCTGCCGCCTGTTCGGTAATGTGGCCGAGGTCAGTCATTATCACGAATTTGTATTGACCAAGCAATATGGCATAGCCAACGGTCTGTGCGGCATCGTGGGGCAGTTCGAACCAGCGTGCCTTGATCTTGCCGGGTATGATTTCGTTCCAGCCGTCCTCCAGGGTGCGGGCACAGTCGTAGTAATGTTCGCCCGTATAGTATTTGCCTGCTATGGCCCTTCTCATCCTTGCCGGGCTCCACACCGGGTAAGACAGGTGCTTGCAATATGAGCCCAGGGAGCGTATGTGGTCGTTATGGTCGTGGGTTATGAGCATTCCGCCAATGCAGTCAGGGCTCAGTCCTTCCTTCCTCAGCTCGTTTTTGAGCGATCGCGGGCTCACTCCGGCATCAATCAGTATTGAAGAGTCACAGCGTCCGTCCTCGGAGAAGATGCCAAGGAAATAGCAGTTGCCGCAGCTTCCCGAAGATAGTGACTTGAACTTAATTTTCATCATTCTTGCAGTATTTGTTGATGATGCTGTATGCTTCGCGGACACCGAGTTCTCCTGCCCGTGAAAGGTCGATACAGCCTTTCTCCTTGTCTTTGAGATAGATGAGCACAAGGCCCCTGTTGAGATATGCGTCTCCCATCGACGGATACAGCTTGATAGCCATATCATAGTTTTCCATTGCTCCTACAGGCTGTTCGGACAGGCAGAGCAGGTTGCCGAGGTCGTAATAGAGCTGAGGAATGTCAGGCAGTATCCTGATTGCCTCCTCGAGGTCAGCTATGGCATCGGAATAATCGTATGTCCTTGCCACCTTGTCGCTGACCCTTGCCCTTGCGGCCCCGTCCGTGTCCATGGAAAGGGTCTGGACATTGCCCTCGAGCGAGGCGATGAAGTCTATCATCTCAGCCTTGAGCACGGCCCTGTTCATTAGGTAGAATGCCTTGTAATAGCGTGAATACTTGTCCTTCTCGAAAGAATTGCCCGCCAGATTCACGGCTTTGTCCAGAAGCGAGAGCGCATCCGGGAAGCGCTTGTCCCTGACTGCGATTATGCTTTGGACGAAGCAGGCCTCCGCGCTGCCTTCCTCATAACCATCGCCCAAGGCATAATCTCCGGTGCTGTCGCTGTTGTTCAGGCTCAGCGGGGCTTCGCCTTGGTCGAGGAACCTGTCTATGAGGGCGTTTTCGAAGCGGCTGCTCAGCGCAATGTTCCTGTCCTCCCTTTCCTCGGTCAGACTGAAACGGTACAAAGGCCTGAGCCTGAGGTCTATGTCGCGGTGCTGCAAAAGTTCGTTGTCAAAATTCTTCTTTGCAAAGTCCGCATCAAGCGATAGCAGAGAGCTGTACTTGCGTGTCGTGTCGGCAAAGTCTGCAACTCCCCTTGAATTCTTTTCGTGATATTCCTGAATCTTGCGCTGAGCAATCTTGTAGTCTGCCTTGGACTCGTTCTTGCGACCCAGCATATTCTCCACATAAGAACGGTTCAGATATGCCTTTGCAAAGTCGGGATACAGGTCTATTGCCCTGTTGTAATCCTCGAGGGCATCCTGCCAGCGTCCCAGTTCTATGAACATCGATGCCCTGTTGAAATAGGCAAGCACATTGTCCGGGTTTATGTTTATGACCCTGTCCATATCGGCAATGGCCTCTTCGAATGCTCCCACCTGGGCATAAATCAGAGCCCGGTTGTACAGGGTCAGGGCGTTGCCCGGGTCGTCGCGCAGCACCCTGTCCAGATCCGACATAGCCGCGATGTAATCATTTGTCTCATAGAACATCAGGGCCCTGTTGAAATATGCCATGGTGTTTGTCGAGTCCAGCTGTATCGCCATATTCATATCATCAATGGCCTTGCTGAAGTTTTTCTGCTCAGCATACACCCTTCCGCGCCTGATGTAACCTTCAGGTTCGAACCTGTCGATCTTTATCGCCTTGTTGTAGTTCGTCATTGCGCTCAGCGTGTCGCCGAGGAACAGGTGGCAGGCGCCTCTGTTCAGATATGCGGAAGGGTCCTTTGGTTCCTTCCGTATATAGTGGTCAAAATCCTTGATGGCAAGATCGAAACGTCTTGACAGGAAGTATGTTACGCCGCGGCTGAAATATAGTCCCGCCTGGCCTGGTCTGAGACTGATTGCCTTTTCAAGGTCCTCAAGCGCCTTGTCATACTGACCCTGACGGCTTTCGGCAATAGCCCGGTAGTGGTAACCGTTCGTAAACAGCGGGTTGATGCGTACGGAACGGTCAAAGTCGTCCGCGGCTCCGTGAATGTCCCCTAGATTGTATTTGGCTATGCCCCTGAAAAAGAAGCTCCAATGGTCAGTGGTGTCCAGCCTGGTGAGTATGTTGAAATTCTCTATTGCCAGAGCATATTTTCCGTCACTCAATGCGCTGCGCCCCCTCCACATAAAAACGTCCTTGTCCCATTGAGCGTGCAGGCTCAACCCCGCCGAAAGGCAAAGAAGGATTGAAATGATGGTGATTCTTATTGCTTGCACGGACTTTTTCATTAATTTTGCACGTTTTTACGATAATCTTGCAAAGATAATCAATTATCGCACCCGATTTGACTCTGAAACATAAAATAGTTGCGTTTTTTATGATACTTGCCGCGTTGATGCCTTGCCTTGATGCGTCCGCAAGGAGGTACCGTAAAAAAGATGCCGTGTTCAGGGTGGATATCCGACAGGATGAAAAGCTCAGGACAGACTTTCAGCAGCCGCTTGCCCTGATGAGCTGCAGCGGATTGAAATACGACCTTGAAGCCAGGCTACGCTCTTATGTGGCCTTCCTTGCCGGCGAGGAACTGGAAGGCAGGGCAATGGGCAGCGCAGGCTCGAGCGCCGCAGCGTTTTTCATTTCCGGTTTTTTCCGTAATGCGGGACTTGAAGTGAAGGTCAATACATTTTCGTCAGCAGGTCATACGGGACGCAACATATTGGGAATGAAGCGTTATCCGGGTGCTAACAGATATGTCGTCGTGATGGCCTCGTATGACGGTCTCGGCCGGCTGGGCGGAAAGATTTATCCTTGCGCAGATGCAAATGCATCCGGTGTGGCGGCATTGTTGGAACTTGCCTCAGATGTCCACAAACCGGTCGGAAGACCCAAGAATTTCATATATGTGGCTCTCGACGGCCACAACGTAGGAATGAGCGGAGGCGAAGCCCTCGTCAACTACCTTGCTTCCCAAGGCATCAATCCATCTTCGATAGCAATGGTCATCAACCTCGATACCATGGGATCGACCCTCGTGCCCCCTTCCGGTAGCGGCAAGGACTACCTGATAGCCCTTGGAGGCGGCCAGATGGCCTACTCGATGATGTACAGCAACACAGGACTCAATCTCGACCTGAGCTATGACTACTATGGATCCAAAGGATTTACGGAAATGTTTTATAGCCGTGTCAGTGAACAGAAGCACTTCCTCGCACTTGGCGTGCCTTGCGTAATGTTCACCTCCGGAATCACCGATCACACCTTCAAAACCACCGACACAGCAGCAACTCTCGATTATCCCGTCTTTGCCCGCCGCGTCGAATTTATCCGCCGCTGGATGCGTCGCTTCTGATACTCAACGTCCCGGACGACACCTTCGCCGGCCTCGGCGGTCGGGGACCTTCCCGGGACTGTTTTTCCGGAGTAACAAAACTTTTCTGAACTATATTTCCAGAGTGATGATTGAGCGTGCCGGAACACTTAGTTCCAGTCTGCCGTCCCTTTTCTTGAAAGAGTAGAAATTCTGCGGCTCTACCTGATGAGCATTATCGAATGTGTTATGGTCGCGTATATCATTGCAAGTCAATATTCTGGCCTTGATCTGGCTGCTTGGCGAGAGTTCCTCGACAACGGATCCGGCATCAATCCTCACGGCTATGTCTTTCTTTAAGCCCGTGTTTACCAGCGCAATCATCAGCTTTCCATCCTTCCGGGCTGCAGTCACGCTCAATCCCGGATAAGAATCGTTCCCAACAACCTGCAGTGGATAGTCGTTCTGAACATCAAGTGCCTCAGCATCCTGGAAAATCCTGTACATCTCGTAAACGTGGTAGGTAGGAGTAAGAACCATCCTTCCTGTAGTGTCGGTAAGAATCATTGCCTGAAGTACATTGACCATTTGGGCAATGTTGGTCATCTTGATCCTGTCCGTGTATTTGTGGAAAACGTTCAGGCTCAGGGCCGCCACCATAGCATCCCTCATGGTGTTCTGCTGGAACAGATGTCCGGGATTGGTCCCCGGCTCCACCTCGTACCAGGTACCCCATTCATCAATCAGAAGATCAACTTTACGTTCCGGGTCAAGCCGGTCCATCACTTTAATGTGTTCTTGTATAACATCTTCTATATCAACTGCTTTTGCGAGTAAGCGAGCATATTCTCTCTCCGAAAAATCTGTAGCGCTGCCCTTTGCGCTCCAGTTCGGAACCGCGTAATAATGCACGCCCATACCATCAGCCTTGTCACCTATGTTCTTCAGCAGGCTCTCCGTCCACGCGGTGTCGTAACTGTTTGCTCCAGATGCAATCAGATAGAGCTCGTTTCCGTCCCATTCGCGAATGTAAGTGGTGTAGCGACGGTAAAGCAGACTGTAATAATCCGCAGGCATATTGCCACCGCAACCCCAGGCCTCGTTGCCTATTCCAAGATATCTGACCTTCCAAGGTTTGTCCCTTCCGTTTCGCCTGCGCATCTCAGCGACGCTGCTCTGCGAGTCTGAAGTCATATATTCCACCCACTTTGCAAGTTCCTCCACGCTGCCGCTGCCCACGTTTCCGCAGACATAGGCCTCGCAGCCGAGAAGTTCGCAGAGGTTTAAAAATTCGTGCGTGCCGAAGCTGTTGTCTTCCAGCGTGCCGCCCCAGTTGCCGTTGCTGATTGCCGGCCGGTTTTCCTGCGGACCTACGCCGTCCATCCAGTGATAGTCATCCGCGAAACAGCCTCCAGGCCAGCGCAGTACAGGGATTTGGAGAGCCTTCAGCGCCTCAAGTACATCGCTGCGGTAGCCGTCCTGATTGGGAATGGGCGAGTCCTTTCCGACCCAGATCCCTCCGTAAATGCAGCTGCCGAGATGCTCGGCAAACTGTCCGTAAATCTCTTTCGGAATGATTCTTGACCCACCTGTGGGCTCGCTGATGATTATGTCGGTCTGAGCTGACGCCGCAACTGAGCAAAACAGTGCAAGTGCCGTCAGAGTTGCTGAAATGCTGCTTCTCATAATTGTGAATATCGTATAGGGTTAGTGTCAATGGATGTGATTCTTACTTCAATGTCCGGGAAAGCCGCTGAGACAGTGTCCCTTATTAGTTCGCAGGTGTACTGTTCGCTCTGATAGTGCCCAAGTTCGGCAAGCAGCACCCCGTTGTTCTCGAAATAGTCGTGGTAGTGCAGTTCTCCGGTGATGAAGCAGTCCGCCCCCGCCTTGACCGCATCCGGAAGC
>SAMEA3663299__coassemble_326_pt1 | contig 24198 bp, 22 predicted proteins | sample SAMEA3663299__metabat2_low_PE_002 | metagenome-assembled genome bin SAMEA3663299 (sample SAMEA3663299) | pig gut metagenome | biome: pig gut; feature: pig-associated habitat; material: faeces | place: China | collected 2013
CCTCTTTGGCGGCGCCAACTGCATCGTCCTCGTGGTTTTCGCCGTCGGTGATGACAATGATTGCGCGGCTCTTTTCACTCTGAGCGCTGAAACTCTTTGCGGCGGTCATCAGTGCCTCGCCTATTGCTGTGCCCTGTACGGGGACAGAGGCGGTATTGATGGAGTTGAGAAACATCTTTGCGGAGATATAATCCGTTGTTACAGGGAGCTGTACGAACGATGTTCCGGCAAAGAGTATGAGTCCGATGCGGTCTTCCTGGAGTTTGTCAACTATTCTCGATATGGCGAGTTTGGCGCGTTCAAGCCGGTTTGGAGAGTAGTCCTGCGCCAGCATTGAGTTGGAGACGTCCAGACATATCATTATCTCGGCTCCGCGGCTCTCCCTTTCCTTGAGCTTAGCTCCGAGAAGAGGTCTGGAGAGGCCTATGACGAAGAAAAGAAATGCCAGGGAGAAGAGAATCACCCTTGCCCAGGCCTTGGCTGATGACCAGGAAGGCATAAGCTGCGTGACGAGAGCCTCGTCTCCGAAACGACGTACGCGGCGTCTGCGCAGCAACAGCATAACGGCATATACTGCCGGAATGACAGGCACGAGAAGCAGAAGCCACAGATATCCGGGTGATGCAAAGTACAACATTAAGGTAACCTCCTGATTAATAGTCTAATAATCAATTCTAGCAAAAGGCAGGCGAGGGCCGCCAGTGCATATCCGGAAAAGAGTTCCTTGTATATAGGGAAGCTGTCAACGGTAGTCCGCGCCTTTTCCATACGGTTGATTTCGGAATATATTTCGGACAGCTTGGTGTTGTCGGTGGCACGGAAGTAACGGCCTCCGGTCTGGGCTGCAATATCCTTGAGGAGAGGTTCGTCTATCTCAACCTCCATCTGCTGCACGTCAGGGCCCCAAGGCGTCATTACCGGATAAGGAGCCATACCGTTTGCTCCTACTCCAATGGTGTAAACCCTTACGCCATAAGTCTTTGCTATCTCAGCAGCCGTCATCGGCGCGACTTCTCCGGTATTGTTGACGCCGTCGGTAAGCAGTATGACCACGCGGCTTTTGGCGTCCGAGGAGGACATCCTGGCTATTGCCGTGGCGAGTCCGTTGCCAATTGCGGTTCCGTCGGTTATCAGGCCTGTCTCCACCTCTTTCATAAGGTTGATGAGCGTGGCGCGGTCGGTGGTAAGCGGGCACTGGGTATAAGCTTCACCTGCAAATACCACTATACCCATCCTGTCCGACGGTCGCTGGGCGATAAACTCGACGGCGATATCCTTGGCGGCGCTGATGCGGTCAGGCTTGAAGTCCCTGGCGAGCATACTGGTAGATACGTCCATAGCCAGCACTATGTCGATGCCTTCAGTATCGATCTTATCAATCTTCGAGGACGAGCGCGGACGGGCTATTGCAATGATTATCAGGCATAAAGCTATGGTCCTGAGCACAAATGGAGCGTGCCTGAGCACGGAAAGGACGGAACTGCCTCCGCTTTTCCAGGGCTTGATGCTGGACACCCTCAGATGGGCTCTGCGTCCGCTGAGTTCCAGATAGATATAGCGGGCGACAAGCAATGCGGGGATTATCAGCAGGAACAGCAGTCCGGGATATTCGAAGAACATAACTAACTCCTGCGGGCCTCCTCTCCCTTTTCTTCAGTTTCCGACTCCACTGGAATCGTAGCCGTCACAAAGGATACGGCAAGCGGCAGGGCTCGTCTGTTGGCGTCGTCGTCAGCCGTGTGACGGGCGAATTTGACAAAATCCGCAGTTTCGAACATATCGCGCAGGGAGGCGAGCATATCCTTGTCGAGGGACGGCAGTGCCTTGAGCGCGTCGAATAGTTCGGCAGTCGTCATTTCGGGGGCATCAATGCCGAAACGGGCATCTATATATGTCTTGAGGGCATCGGTGATGCCTGAGTAGAATGCTTTCTGCTTGTCCGGCGCCCAATAGCGGTCGGAACGGTATTTTTCAAGTTCGCGAAGTGCAACTATGTGGGCCGGGTCGTTGCTTGCCGGGTCCTGCTTTCCTCGTCTGCGTAGCCTTTCTATTAGCCATAGCAGCAAAGCAATCAGGGCTGCCAGAAGTACTAGGGCAAACAGCCACGGGGCGACTTCTGAAAAGGTATAAGGATATTTGACCTGGCCCTTGATATCGTGAATCACGAAGCTCGCGGTATCGACAGGAATAGTGCAGACTTCCATTTCACAGCCCTCAAATACCAGGGTATCGTTTCCGTCCCTGCCGGCGACGACAACCGGGATGTCGGGCAGGACGAAGCGGCCTGCCTCGAACGGAGCGAGCACTATCGAAGCCTTGAGGGAACAATTCTCCGGCAAGCCCTTTCTGCGTTGTCTTGCCGTGACGGGCTTGCCCGCTACGAGAGTATCAAGCTTCCAGTCCCCTACCACGGCAAGCGTGTCGTTCGACATTCGCTTGAAGTCAGGAAGAGCGAGTCCGTTTGTGAGCGAAAACCCGTCCAGCTGCACTCCGTATCGCAACTGGTCAGCTATGAGGATACTGTCCCGCTGCTGGAGCCGCTCAAGGCAGGCCTTGCCGGCAGGCACTATGTCAAGCATAGCTAAAAGTATGACTGTCAGTAACTTCATTTATTGTTGAATAGTGCCATAAGAGCCTTGACATAGTCCTGGTCCGTGGCAATGTCCACATTGTCTATCTTGTATTTCATCAGCAGTTTGCGCTGCTTTGCCGCTGCCTGCGAGTTCCATTCCTCATATGAGCGGCGCACCGAACGGGAGTCGGTATTGACCCACATAGTCTCTCCGGTTTCGCTGTCCTTGACATTTACAAGTCCGACTGCAGGGATGCTTTCCTCCCTCGGGTCGTGCACCTTGATGACACTCAGGTCGTGGCGACCGGCAGCGACCTTGAGCGCGTCTTCGTAGCGGGGCGAGCCGTCAGCGTTTACGTCGAGCATATCGCTGAGCAGAAATACGTTGCATTTCTTCTTTATGGCGTTGGTGAGATATCTGAGGGCAAATCCTATGTCCGTGCCGTCTGACGAAGGCTGGAGCTGGAGCATCTCCCTTATGATGTGGAGGAGGTGGCTGCGCCCCTTTGCCGGCGGGATGAATTTTTCCACTTTGTCGCTGAAGAAGAGGGCACCGACCTTGTCGTTATTCAGTATGGCGCTAAAACTCAACACCGCCGCTATTTCGGCGAGCATCTCACGCTTGGTGGTCGAGACGGTTCCGAAGAGCCCTGAACGGCTAACATCGACCAGCAGCACCACCGTAAGTTCCCTTTCTTCCTCAAATACCTTGACATAGGGCGAACGCAGACGTGCAGTGACGTTCCAGTCCATAGAACGGACATCGTCACCCCACTGATACTCACGGACTTCGCTAAATGCCATTCCCCGGCCCTTGAAGGCGGAGTGATACTCGCCCGCAAAGACCTGGTGGGAAAGCGCCTTGGTGCGTATCTCCAGTTTCCTTACCTTTTTCAGCAGCTCACTTGCTTCCATAACACTACGGAACTACAACGGCGTTGATTACCTGATTGATGATATCCTCAGGCGTAACGTTCTCTGCTTCAGCTTCATAGGAGAGTCCTACACGATGACGGAGCACCTCAGGGCACACAGCTCTGACATCTTCCGGGATGACATATCCGCGACGCTTTATAAAGGCGTATGCCTTTGCCGCCATACTGAGCGAGATGCTGGCTCGAGGCGAGGCGCCGAAGGAGATAAAGTCCTTGATCTGTCCGAGGTTGTAGTCTTCGGGGGTTCTGGTTGCATATACGATATCGACGATGTAACGCTCAATCTTTTCGTCCATATAGACCTCCTTGACAATCTTGCGGGCACGGCTGATGTCCTCGGGCTTGACTACCGGAGAAGGCTGAGGGAAGGTGCCGGAATTGTTCATCCTTATGATCTGTCTCTCCTCTTCCTTTTTCGGGTAGCTTACCTTGACCTTGAGCATGAAACGGTCAACCTGGGCTTCAGGGAGAGGATAGGTTCCTTCCTGCTCTACAGGGTTCTGGGTTGCCATCACGAGGAAAGGTTCAGGGAGAGGGTAGGTTTCGTCACCAAGTGTAACCTGACGTTCCTGCATTGCCTCAAGCAGTGCGGACTGGACCTTTGCCGGGGCTCGGTTGATCTCGTCGGCGAGTACGAAGTTGGCAAAGACAGGGCCCTTGTGAACTTCGAACCTTTCCTGCTTCTGGGAGTATATCAGGGTTCCGGTGAGGTCTGCAGGCAGCAGGTCCGGAGTAAACTGAATCCTGCTGAACCTGGCATCTACAACTTTTGCCAATGTGCTGATAGCCAATGTTTTTGCGAGACCAGGCACACCTTCGAGCAATATGTGTCCGTCCGCGAGGAGGGCAATCATCAGGTTCTCGACAAGGTGTTTCTGTCCGACTATGACCTTGCCCATTTCGAGCGAGAGCAGGTCAGTGAATGCGCTCTCGTGCTGGATGCGGTCGTTTAGTTCCTTTATGTTTACTGTTTCCATAATTGATTTTCTGTTGTCGCGAGGTGCCAGCAAAATTAATGCCCGAATTGAGAAAAAAGCAATTATCTTTGCAGTATGAGGTATGCTATTGTATTGAGTTATGACGGTTCGGGCTTTTGCGGATGGCAGATCCAGCCCGATGCCCCTTCGGTTCAGGGCGCTCTCGAGCAGGCGCTCGCTATGCTGCTTCGGGAAAAGGTCGGCGTGGTCGGCGCCGGAAGGACAGACACGGGGGTCAACGCCTCGTACTATGTGGCGCATTTTGACTGCAATGTGGAAATTCTTGACACTGAAACACTTGCATACAAGCTCAACTGCGTGCTATCCCCTGGAATAGCCGTCAGCAGCATAAGGAAGATGGAGGACGGCAACTTCCACGCCCGCTTTTCAGCCGTGCGTCGGACTTACCGGTACTACGTCCATATCGGGAAGGACCCGTTTGTAGAGAAGAATTCTTACAGATATCCGTTCGGGGAACTGGACTTCGGGGCGATGAACCTTGCGGCACAGGCGCTGAAGGGGACAAAGGACTTTTCCTGCTTCGAGAAAAGCGGGGGCGACAACAAGACTTCGATATGCACAGTGTTCGAGGCGGGGTGGCACAGATATTGTCCGGAACCGGGGTGCTCGGGGCAGTGCTGGTACTTCGAGATTACGGCGGACAGATTCCTCCGTAATATGGTGCGGGCGATAGTGGGGACGCTGCTCGAGGTCGGCAGGGGCAGGCGCAGCGCCGCTTCGATTCCTGAACTGCTGGATTCCGGGGACCGTTGCGAGGCGGGTCAGTCAGTGCCGGGTCACGCTTTGTTCCTTTATGACGTGGCTTATCCGGAAGCTTTTGGCTTATCCCGATAATTTGATTATATTTGCAGACTATATTAAACATAAGACTTATGTTTTATAACTTACTTCAGACAGACATCGTGGGGGCAGGCGCAGTACAGACCCAGGAGATGTCGTATTCGCTTCTGGATCTGGCAGTTAAGGGCGGCTGGCTGATGCTCGTGCTGCTTCTGCTTTCCATTCTCGCCATATTTATCTTCGGAAAGAAGCTCTGGATGATCAGCCAGGCGGGAAAGATTGACAAGGATTTTATGATGGATATCAGGGACTATCTGCACGACGGCAAGATAAAGTCGGCTCTTACTCTCTGCTCCAAATATGACGCTCCCGTGGCCCGTATGGTGGAGGCCGGCGTAGCGCGCTACGGCAAACCGCTTTCTGACGTGCAGGCCGCAATCGAGAATGTGGGCAACGTGGAGGTAGCAAGGCTCGAAAAGGGTCTTCCTTACCTTGCCACCATAGCCGGCGGTGCTCCGATGATAGGATTCCTCGGTACCGTAATCGGTATGGTAAGGGCGTTCTTCGATATGGCAAATGCGGGCAACAACATTGATATCTCATTGCTGTCCAACGGTATATATACCGCGATGATTACGACTGTCGGAGGTCTCGTGGTAGGTATCCTGGCGTATTTCGGTTACAACTTCCTTACCGCCAAGGTGTCCAACCTTGTGTACTCGATGGAAAGCGCAACCATCAAGTTTATGGACGTGCTCAGCGAGCCTAAGGACGGAGCGGAGGAGTAGAAGATGGCACTCAGGCGTACAACAAAGGCAGATCCGAACATTGCGATGTCGTCGATGACCGACATCGTGTTCCTTCTGCTGATATTCTTCCTGGTGACTTCGACTCTGGTCAATCCAAATGCGTTGAAGCTGCTCTTGCCCAAGAGTACGGGTCAGGTCAGCGCCAAGGCTACGGTCAGCGTTTCGATAAAGGACTGGGGCGACGACAGCTACAGCTACCACATTAACGGCAACCAGCAGCCAGTAAACCTGGAGGAAGTGGAGGATGAACTGGTGGAACTTCTTCAGAGCGAGGAAGATCCGACATTCTCGATATATTCTGACGAGAGCGTGCCTATCAAGGAGATAGTGCAGGTTATGAACATTGCGAAACGCAATCACTATAAGGTAATCCTGGCAACACAGGCAGAGTAATGAAGCAATATCTCAGAGAAAGAAACGAGCGCGAGCGCAACTCGGTGCTGACCGGACTGGGCCTTACCATAGGTCTGCATCTGGCCGCATTTCTGCTCGTGTCTTTTTCCGGATTGACCTACCTCTATCCGCCACCTCCGGAGAGTACCTTCGTGGTTGACTTTGAGGAGGAGGATGAGGAAGTGGTTCAGCAGCGCAGGGGCCGCGAACCTCAGGCCGAGGAGATTGACAGGACACGCCCGATTGAGCTGGTACAGAGGTCAGAATCTCCTGAAGTAGCTGACAGACAAAACCTTACACCTGCAACCAAGCAGGACGACTTTGGTGATGTCGAGACTCCTGAAGTTCCTGTAAAAGAGGAACCTAAGATAGACCCGAGGGCAAGTTTCCCGGGTATGGCAAAGAAAGACACCTCGCTTACGGCGCCTCACGCGGCGCAGAGCGCAAGCGATAAGTACAATGCGGGACATCCTGACGGCAATACCAGGACCGGCAACAGCGAAGGAACGCCTAATGCGCACGTCAAGGGGCGCAATACGGTGGGCAACCTTCCAAGGCCAAACTATGCAAGTCAGGAGAGCGGTACGGTAGTGGTTACAATATGGGTGGACAATTACGGAACGGTGCAGAAGGCTGTTGCGGGTGCGGACGGCACGACCGTTACGGACAAGTCACTTTGGGCGGAAGCCCGCAAGGCGGCGATGTCAACGCATTTCAACATGGATGCTGATGCGCCGGCAATGCAACAAGGAACAATAACTTACATATTTAAATTGAAATGACGACGTGAGTTGTCAGAATTGAAACAACATTTAAGGACTATGGACAATTTTAGCAAAGACGGACGTAAACTTAGACCAAGGAAAAACGCCGGAGGCAGCGCAGTTTCGCGTGCCGAAAAAGTTGACATTCAAGCAGAAAGATTTGACTCGGGAGAGAGGCGCAGCTATGGTGCGGGCCGCTCTTACGGGCAGGGCCGCAGTTATGGCGAGAACCGTGGTTATGGCGAAGGCCGTGGTCAGGGTCGCAGCTACGGCGAAGGTCGCAGTTATGGCGAGGGCAGGCAGGGTGCCGGCCGCTCTTACGGCGAGAACCGGGGCCGTTCATACGGTCAGGGCCGTGGCACGGGCGAAGGTCGCAGCTACGGCGAAGGTCGTGCCCAGGGCGAACGCCGCAGCTATGGCGAAGGCAGGCAGGGTGCCGGCCGCTCTTATGGTGAAAACCGCGGTCGCTCCTACGGACAGGGACGTGGTACGGGCGAAGGCCGCAGCTTCGGTGAAGGTCGCAGCTTCGGTGAAGGCAGACAGGGCGCAGGCCGTCCATACGACGACAGGAAGCAGGGTGCAGCTCATTCAGACCGCAAAAGGGAGGGTCGCAGGCCGGCAGCCGGTGGAAACAGGGCCGCAGCCGGTCGCGGGAAGAAATTCCAGAAGCCAAATCCGTATATGTTCAATAAAAATTCAGATGCGGGCATAAACAGGATGATCAGCCGCCGTCCTATCGTTGAAGAGAACAATTATTCTGACGCAGACAGCGTTCCTACAATAATCAAGGACGAAATCCGTCTCAACAAGTTCATCGCCAACTCAGGCATCTGCTCTCGCAGGGAGGCTGACACGCTTATCGCTGCGGGCGTGGTTACGGTAAACGGCCAGGTCGTTACCGAACTTGGAACAAAGGTCAACGTCCACGATGATGACATCAGGTTCAATGGAGAGCGTCTCAAGGGAGAAGAGAAGGTTTACATCGTGATGAACAAGCCGGTGGGCTATGTTACCACGGCAAGCGACCCGCACGCTGGAAAAACGGTGATTGACCTTGTACAGAATTGTCCTGCAAGGGTTTACCCAGTAGGAAGACTTGACAAAAATACCACAGGTGTGCTTATGCTCACCAACGACGGAGAGATTGCGGAAAGACTCACCCACCCTTCATACGACAAGAAGAAGATTTATCAGGTGATTCTGGATCACGAACTTAGCCAGGAGGATTACGACAAGATTCTCAGCGGCATCACTCTCAGCGACGGCGACGTGAACGCAGACTCGCTCGAGTATATCGACGAGTCCGACAAGCGTAAGCTCGGAATCGAGATTCACTCTGGAAAGAACCGTATAGTACGCCGTATATTCGAGTCTCTCGGATACTCGGTCAAGGCTCTCGACAGAGTTTACTTCGCAGGTCTGACCAAGCAGAGCCTAAAGAAGGGCGAGTGGCGTTATCTCTCTGAGAATGAGGTTAATATCTTAAAAATGGGAGCATACGTTTAATGGCGCACCATTCCGGATTCGTTAATATCATCGGCAATCCGAACGTCGGCAAGTCCACGCTAATGAACGCGCTGGTGGGCGAAAAGCTTTCCATCGTGACTGCAAAGGCGCAGACGACACGGCACAGGATTATGGGTATCGTAAACGGGGATGACTGGCAGATTGTCTATTCGGACACGCCGGGCATCCTCAAGCCGTCATATCGCCTGCAGCAGAATATGATGGACTTTGTTGACGTCGCCATCGGGGATGCCGATATCATATTGTATATCACGGACACCGTTGAGAAGCCTGACAAGAATATAGAATATATTGCCAAGCTTCAGCGTATCGAGTGTCCTGTGATTGTGGTTATCAACAAGATAGACATCAGCGACCAGAAGAAGGTCCTGGAGTTGATGGACTATTGGAAGCAGCAGCTTCCAAAGGCGGAGATCATCCCGGCAAGCGCTCAGGAGAGATTCAACCTCGAAAGCATACTCAATGCGGTTGTAAGCAGGCTGCCGGAGTGCCCGCCGTGGTATGACAAGGACGCATTTACTGACAAGAACCTCAGATTCTTTGCCTCGGAGATCATACGGGAACAGATTCTCCTCAACTACAAGGAGGAGATTCCGTACAGCTGCGAGGTTGGCATAGAGTCCTTCAAGGAGGGAAGTGACAGGTATGACATCGCTGCCGTCATCTACGTGATGAGGGACTCGCAAAAAGGAATTGTCATAGGAAAGAAGGGCGCAGCACTCAAGAAGGTAGGAACCGCCGCCAGGATAGAGATGGAAGAATTTTTCCAGAAAAAGGTCTTCCTTAGCATCTACGTCAAGGTGGACCCTGACTGGAGGGAGGACAGGAAAGAGTTGAGAAAGTTCGGTTACGAGGATTAGGAGATTGTTATGGACGAGGAATTGACAAGAGAGGACATCATCGAGGATGATGATATGGAAATAGCTGAGGGGACGGAAGATACGGGTAAGTTCAATAAACTGCTCGATAGCGATGCACATAAGTTCAAGCTTTCGGGAATGTTTAAGGACTGGTACCTTGACTATGCTTCCTATGTCATCCTGCACAGGGCCGTGCCGCACATCGTTGACGGTCTCAAGCCTGTGCAGAGGCGCGTTCTGCACGCTATGTTCAAGATGGACGACGGTTCGTACACCAAGGTTGCGAACATAGTAGGTCAGGCTATGCAGTACCACCCTCACGGTGACCAGTCGATTCTCGGAGCCCTCGTTCAGCTCGGTGTCAAGGGTTATGCGATTGATTGTCAGGGTAACTGGGGAAACATTCTTACAGGTGACGCAAATGCTGCCCCGCGATACATCGAGGCAAGGCTGAGCAAATTTGCCAAGGAGGTGATTTTTGATCCCAAAATCACCAACTGGATGCACAGTTACGACGGACGCAATCTCGAGCCGACGGAACTGCCGGTGCGTTTCCCTCTGCTGCTTGCGCAGGGTACGGAAGGCATTGGCGTGGGTATGTCCTCAAAGATTCTTCCTCACAACTTCAACGAACTGATGGATGCGTCGATAGCCATACTCGAGGGCCGTCCGTACGAGATTTATCCGGACTTCCCTACCGGTGGTTCGGCGGACTGCAGCAAGTATATGAAGGGCAAAAGGGGCGGAAGCGTGAAGGTCAGGGCAAGAATCGAGAAGATTGACAAAAATACCGTTGCCATTACCGAAGTTCCTTACGGAAAGACGACACATATGCTCATCGACTCCATACTCAAGGCAAAGGACAAGGGCAAGATAAAGATCAAGAAGATCGAGGACATCACTACCGACAAGGTCAAAATCCTCATTCTACTGCCGAACGACGTGTCGCCTGACAAGACAATCGATGCTCTCTATGCGTTTACGGACTGTGAGTGCACGATAGCGCCAAATGCGTGCGTCATCAAGGACAACAAGCCTCAGTTCCTGACTGTCAATGACATACTGGAGTACGACACATATCATACAAGGGACCTTCTGTTGCAGCAGCTCCAGATAAGGATGTCAGAACTGGAGAATGACTGGCATTACAGCTCGCTGGAGAGGATATTCTTTGAGAATGGTATATACAAGGTCCTGGAACTCAATCACAGGGATTGGGACGAGCAGGTCAATGACATTTTCTCGAGGATGAAGGAGTATCAGAATCTGCTGCGCAGGGAGATTGTTATGGAAGACATACTCAAACTCCTTGAAAAGCCTGTGCGCAAGATTTCGAAGTTCGACACCAAGGCCATAGACCAGCACGTGTTGGCGCTCGAGAAGGAAATGGCCGAGGTAGGTGAGAATATCGCAAACATTGACAGTTTCACGATAGGCTGGTTCCAGAGTCTGAAGGACAAGTACGGGAAGAATTTCCCAAGAAATACGGAACTCACAGGTTTTGAGACTATTACGGCGACCAAGGTTGTCAACAACAACGCCCGCCTTATGGCGAACCTCGAGGAAGGCTTTGTCGGCATCGGACTCAAGAAGGACGAGGGCAGCTACATTTGTGACTGCTCTGACCTATCGGAGGTGATTGTCATCGGCAAGGACGGCAGGTACAGGGTTTCGAAGGTCAGCGACAAGGCGTTTTTCTGGAAAGACCTTCTGTATGTGGGTGTGTTTAACCGAGGAGACAGCAGGACTATATACAACGTGATTTACCGCGAAGGCAAGACTTCGGTTTACTATGCCAAGCGTTTCTCCATCACCAGCGTAACACGCGACAAGGATTACGACATCACTACGGGTGAGGCCGGTTCGCAGATAGTATGGTTTACGGTCAACCACAACGGCGAGGCAGAGACCGTGAAAATCAGTCTCAGACCTCGGCCGAAGCTCAAGAGGACTGTGTTTGAATACGATTTCAGCACGCTTGCCATCAAGAGCAGGACGGCGAGGGGCAATCTCGTGTCGAAGAATCTCATCAGCCGCATCACCTTGAAAAGCAAGGGAATAAGCACTATTGCCGGCAAGGATATCTGGTACGACGAGGACATTCAGAAACTCAATGACGAGGGCAGAGGACAGTATCTCGGTCAGTTCAAGGACGACGACAAGGTGCTTGCCGTATTTAAGAACGGAACCTACTACACCACGGGATTTGAGCTGGTCAACCGCTATCAGGGCGATCTTTTGCTCATAGAGAAATTCGATCCTGACAAGACTTATACCGCCCTGTACTGGGACGGCGCTGTAAAGGCATTCTATGTCAAGAGGTTCTCCTTTGTTGTAAGCGACAATAGTCCGCTCAGCTTCATTTCTTCGGCGCCAAAGTCCTGGTTGGTTGAGATCAGTTCCGCGAAACATCCTCAGTATGAGGTAGTTTGGATGATCGAGGACAAGCAGCCGGAAATAATTGACGCAGAGCAGTGGATTGGAAAGAAGGGAATTGCCGCCAAGGGGAAGAAGTGTGTGGACAGGGGCGAAGTGAAGAGTGTGTCGTTTATCGAGTCCGTTGACATTTCCCTTGATGATGACGAAATGCAAGCCGAAGGCATGCAGGAGGACGCTTCGGTGGAAAGCGTGTACGAAGGCAGCGAAGACGATGGTCTGGACATCTTGATCGAAGAACCTACATTGTTCTGATAAACAGACAATTGCTATATGATTATTTCGCTCACGGGTTTTATGGGCTGCGGCAAGAGCAGCGTCGGCAGGGAGCTGGCCAGGCTTCTCGGCTGGCCTCTCGTGGACCTGGACCGCTACATAGAACAGAAGATGGGTCAAAGGATTGCAGAGATTTTTGACGCCGGAGGCGAACAGAGGTTCAGGGCGATTGAGACCGAGGCGCTGCGTGACATTATCGTAATGCACGAGGTTGCAGGCGGGGACAGAATCCTTTCCCTCGGGGGTGGCACGATTGTGACTGCTCCTGCAAGGGAACTGCTTTTCAAGCATACGGAGAGCGTGTATCTGCAGACTGATCTGGATACTATCTTTAAAAGGATAGGGACACACAGCAAGACCAGACCGCTGTTCAATGACAAATATAAAATCGAGTCTTTGTTTGACGAAAGGATGCCACTATATGAGCAGGCTGCTCATTCCGTAAGGACAGACGGACGCTCTCCTGCAGAAATAGCTGAACTGATAATCAATCAATTGGACCTTAAAATACAATGAAAAGATTCATTCTTAGCGCATTGGCAGCATTGCTTTGCTCCTTTGCCCTTAACGCTCAGGAACTCAGCCCCGAAACACTCGCGAAGCGGGAAGCAAGGAAGAATCTTACCGTAAAGGAGTGGAACACGGACGCCAGAACCAAAACCCGCTGGCTGGACAGGGAGACGACCTACGACTCCCAGGGCCGCAAGGTGGAGGTAATCGAATACGCTTCCTACGGACAGAAATGGCGTGAGACCTACGAATACGGCGAGAACGGGCGCGTTGCCAAGGAGGTCGAATACGATGACCGCAACAAGCCTGTCAGGGTAAGGAAGTACGAGTGGAACAGCGACGGAACAAAGAAAAAGCAATACAACTACGCACCTAACGGCAAACTGTTGAGTGTCAAGGTATTTGAGTATATTTTCTCGGAATGACGACTCTCGCTCAGATGCAGGGAATCAGTCTTTCCGAGATGGACGGGATCAAACTGATGAACCGTATTGACAGCAAATACGTCACTACGGAAGCGGTTCTCGGGCAGATTCTGGAAAGGTGCGTCTCTTCGTTCCGGGTACTGGAGACTTCCGGAGGGCGGCTTGCCTCCTACGACACGGTTTATTACGACACTGACGACCTGAAGATGTATTTCGAGCATCATAACAGGAGACTCGACAGGGAAAAGATCAGAGTGAGACGATATTGCGATACCGGAGAATGCTTCATTGAGCTGAAGCACAAGAACAATCACGGCCGCACGCGCAAGAAGCGCAGACAAATCGATCCTAGCTTTTTCCCTGATTGCAAAAGCTGCGACGAGGCGCTGAGGTTCATAGCTGCCAAGTCAAGGTACAGGCTGGAAGACACAAGCCCTGCCGTAAGGACGAGATTTTCTCGTATCACACTGACTGACAACAACTTGAGTGAGAGAATCACTATTGACAGCAAGCTTTGCTTTGACAATTTCAGGACGGGAAGAAGCAGCACGCTCGACGATGCCGTCATCATTGAAATAAAACAAGACGGGCACGCATCTTCTCTGATGAAGTCCATACTGCTTGACCTGAGGGTCAAACCGCTGAGATTGAGCAAGTATTGCGTAGGAACCGTCCTCACCAACGCGGAGGTGAAGAATTCGCGATTTAAAGAAAAGTTACGTGCCGTCGGAAAAATGACGGGTAAAAGATATTTATGATACTGCAACTGCCTGATTATGACCCCAGCATAGCGGAAGAATTTGGCTATGAAGTGGCTTCCGGCGCGACCTTTCTCGGGGTGCCGGTGTTTGAGAGCACCAGTCTGCTTGCGCTGCTGCTGCGTTTCGGTTTTAACCTGCTCGTGAGCTGGATGATAGTTTATCTGCTCTACCGCCGGCGCGGGGGACGATCGGAGTACAGCCTGACCTTTATGGCGTTCGCTTCAGCGATGTTCCTGCTTATCTTCCTGATGGACAGCGTGAAATTGCAGATAGGGCTGACGCTGGGTCTGTTTGCGATTTTCGGCGTGATCCGTTACCGTACCGAGACGGTGCCGGTCAGGGAGATGACCTATCTGTTTGTCATCATTACCGTTGCGGTCATCAACGGACTTGCGCTCAATATCTCCTATGCTGAGCTGTTGATTGCCAACCTGTTGATTTTCGGGCTGATAGCAGTGCTTGAAAGCAGACTGGGCAACCGGAGGAGGAAAGAATTGACCTGCAAGATAGTGCTGTATGACAGGATAGAGAACATAGTGCCGGCGAGACGCGACGAGCTTGTTTCGGACCTGGAGAAGAGGATTGGCGTGAAGGTCGAGAAACTTGAGATTGGCCACGTTGACTTGCTGAAGGATGCTGCTTTTATCAAGGTTTATTACTATCTTGCACCCGGTGAACAGAACGGAATCAATACGATCACCAGGGAAAAGGACTTTAACAACGATTAGAAAGCTATGTTTAGGAAGAGCATTATAACATTGATTGTCAGCACTGGGGCATTACTCTCAGGCTTTGCTGCCGCGGCTCAGGTCACAGAAGAGACGCAGAGCGATACCAGAGGCAGGGTCAGCGCGGAAATTGACCGCAGGATTGCTAACGGGCTGCATGTTCAGGCTAGCGGAGAGTACAGGATGAAGGACAGTTTCAAGTCTATAGACAGGATTTATACCGGGCTGGGAATCACTTATAAACCAATTAATTGGTTAAAACTGGGTCTGGGATATATCTGGATGAACATCGATGACGGCGGTGTGTGGGAGATGCGTCACCGCGTCAATGCGGATGCGACGCTGAACTACAGGACGGGTTTTTGGAAATTCAGCCTCAGGGAGAGACTTCAGTGTACCTACAGGCCGGGTGAAATGAACCTGTACCAAAATCCGAGGATGGAACTGAACCTGAGGAGCAGGGCGAAGATAAGCTATGCTTTTCCAGACATTCCAATCGAACCATTTTTTGCTGCGGAGCTGAGAAATACCCTTAACGGCACTGTATTTAATGCTCCCGCCCATAGCAGCGTTCCGGGAGATAACGTAAGCTTCAACGACGTGTATATCAACAGGTTGCGTTTTGAGCCCGGCATAAGCTGGAAGATTGACGCGCGTAACGGGATTGACTTTTTCGTACTTTACGACAAGACTTTCAAAAAGAAATTCGATGCTGACAAGAACGGGGACCTGAAGTATTACAAGGACAAAGACGGCAATGTCGTGTACAACGAAAGTACGGGGATGCCGCTGTTCAAGATAATGTACCGCAAGGAGAATCTGATGTCGTTCGGAATCGGCTACAAGTATTCGTTCTAAGTAGCGGGCGAAGAGCGGGCGGCTAGATTATGTCCTCGCGCTCGCGGATGTCACGGACGCGGAGCTGAAGCGATGAACTGCCGCGGTAATAGTTCTCGACTATGGCGTAGCAGACATCGAAAGGATTGCCTTCCTTGATATAGTCGTAGAAATGAGCCATATTAAATGCTATTGCGGCAATCTGATGATATGGTTGTGACTCCTGGATGAGGTCGAGCTTCATATGGACGCCGTCTGCACCCACCTTGCGGCCGTTTCCTGCATCATAGACGTTTTCCGTGACAAAAATCGGGTTTGTGTTGCCCGGGCCGAAAGGCTGGAACTGCTTGAGTATGCGGAAGAATTTGGGCGTGATCTGGGCAAAGTCGAGCTTGACATCGACGTCGATGACCGGAGTGAGCATCTCGTCCGTGACCTTTCCGGCAATAAATTCGTCCATCCTGCGGGCAAATTCTGCCAGATTCTCTTCCTTCATCGTAAGTCCTGCGGCATAGACGTGGCCCCCGAAATTTTCCAGCAGATCGGAACAACTCTCGATAGCCTCATATAAGTCGAAACCGGAAATACTTCTGGCTGAGCCTGTTACAAAGCCATTGGACTTCGTAAGCACGACAGTGGGTTTGTAGAATGCCTCGACAAGTCGGGATGCGACAATTCCGACTACGCCCTTGTTCCACTTGGGGTTATAGACTATGGTCGCGTTTTTGCCGGCAAGGCATTTGCCCGTCCTGACCATTTCTATGGCCTCGCAGGTTATCTCCTTGTCGATGTTTTTGCGTTCGTTGTTGTTGGCGTTGATTTTTTCGCCTATTGCCATCGCCTCTGCGAGTTCGGTGCTCTTGAGAAGGTCCACGGCAAGTCGTCCCGTCTCCATACGGCCGGCAGCGTTGATGCGCGGACCTATCTTGAATACTATGTCATCGACGGTTATGTGTCCCGGCTCCAGGTTGGAAAGAGTGATGAGGGCAAGCAGGCCCTTGCGCGGGTTTTCGTTGAGGACCTTGAGTCCGTAATGTGCGAGAACCCTGTTTTCGCCGACCATTGTGACAAGGTCGGAGGCTATGCTGACTACAAGAAGGTCAAGCAGGGGAACCAGTGTCTCAAATGCTACTCCAAAGCGTTGCGAATACGCCTGTACGAGTTTGAATCCTACTCCGCAGCCGCTCAGGTCATCGAAAGGATAAGTGCAGTCCGTACGTTTAGGGTCAAGCACGGCAACGGCGGCAGGTATGGACGACTCGGGAAGGTGATGGTCGCAGATTATGACATCTATGCCCTTTTCCCTTGCATATTCCACCTTGTCGATGGCCTTGATTCCGCAATCGAGGGTGATTATCAGAGAGAAGGAACCCTCTGCGGCCCAGTCTATGCTTTTGAACGACACTCCGTATCCTTCGTCGTAGCGGTCAGGGATATAAAAGTCAACACTGTCGGTAAAGCGCTTGATGAAACTGTAAACCAGTGCTACGGCGGTGGTTCCGTCAACGTCGTAATCTCCGTAAACAAGAATCTTTTCCTTGTTGGTGACAGCCCTGTGGAGGCGTTCCACGGCGACATCCATATCCTTCATCAGGAAAGGGTCGTGAAGGTCCTCGAGCTTTGGACGGAAAAAGGCCATGGCCTGCTGGAAAGTTTCCACTCCCCTGGCAACAAGAAGCTCGGCCAGCACCTTGTCAATGCCGACCTCGGTGGCAAGACGTTCGACCTTTGCGGGGTCGGACGCTTCCTTGACTATCCATTTGCATCCTTTTGCCATAATTGCGTATTTATCCCGATTCACAAAGATAACCAATTATTTCCCAAAATTGAAAAAAGATTGTATTTTTGCAGCCATTATGGCAGAATTTAGCGAACAGGAACAGATACGCCGCGAATCGCTGGCTAAACTGAGAGAACTGGGCATCGAGCCGTATCCTGCGGCAGAGTACCCGGTTAATGCATCCGCCGCCGCAATTGCGGCGCAATACGACCCGGAAAAGGGGAATTTCCAGGAGGTTTGCATCGCCGGAAGGCTGATGAGCCGCCGCATTATGGGCGCAGCGTCATTCGGCGAACTGCAGGACGAGTCCGGAAGGATTCAGATTTATGTCAAGCGAGACGAAATCTGCCCTGGAGAGGACAAGACTATGTACAACACCGTTTGGAAGCGTCTGCTCGACATCGGTGACATCGTAGGAATCAAGGGTTTTGCATTCATCACCCAGACCGGACAGTTGAGCATCCACGCAAAGGAACTCACCCTCCTGAGCAAGTCCCTCAAAGTGCTTCCGATTGTAAAAGCCGCTGACGGTCAGGTATTTGACGCATTCACAGACCCTGAGCTGCGCTACAGGCAGAGATACGTGGACCTAATCGTGAACCCTCAGGTAAAGGATGTCTTTGTCAAGAGGGCCAAGATCATCGCCACGATGAGGCAGTATTTCAACGAGGCGGGATGCCTCGAGGTGGAGACTCCTATCCTGCAGAGCATTCCGGGAGGAGCTACCGCAAGACCTTTCATCACCCATCATAACGCGCTCGACATTCCTCTCTACCTGAGAATAGCCAATGAGCTGTATCTCAAGAGGTTGATTGTGGGCGGATTTAACGGCGTGTACGAATTTGCCAAGGACTTCCGCAACGAAGGAATGGACAAGACGCATAATCCGGAATTTACCTGTATGGAGATCTACGTCGCATACAAGGACTACAACTGGATGATGGACTTTGTCGAGAAGATGCTCGGCAAGATTGCGATGGAGGTAAACGGCACGAGCGTTGTCAAGATTGGCGAGAACGAGGTTGACTTCGGTGGAAGTTACCGCCGCCTGCCGATTCTCGATGCGATCAAGGAATATGCCGGCGTTGACGTCAAGGGTATGGACGAGGCAGGACTCCGCGAGGTCTGCAAGCAGCTTCACGTCGAGATTGAGCCTTCTATGGGCAAGGGCAAGCTGATAGATGCCATCTTCGGTCAGTACTGCGAGGACAAGCTCATTCAGCCGACCTTCATCATCGACTATCCTGTCGAGATGTCCCCTCTTACCAAGAGACATCGTGAAAATCCTGAACTTACAGAGCGTTTCGAGCTTTTCGTTTGCGGAAAGGAACTCGCCAACGCCTATTCCGAGCTCAATGACCCTATTGACCAGCTCGAGAGATTCGAGGAGCAGGCAGCCCTGAAGAGCCGCGGAGATGACGAGGCAATGTACATCGACTATGACTTTGTGCGTTCGCTCGAGTATGGTATGCCTCCGACATCGGGTCTCGGAATGGGCATTGACCGTCTTACGATGTTCATGACCGGTCAGACGACCATCCAGGACGTGCTTTTCTTCCCTCAGATGAGGCCGGAAAAGACCGTCAGGAAGGAAGCGGCCGCCGCTGAAGAATAAGAATTGTCCCGATGACGGAAAGGATTACTTCAGCACAGAATCAGAAATTCAAACACTTGCTCGCGCTTCAGGAAAAATCCAGACTGAGGCGCGAGAGCGGTTTATTCGTGGTCGAGGGGGAACGCGAGCTTTTGCACTGTCTGGAGGGCGGGTTCAGGATACGCTGCGTGTTCTGCTGTCCGGAGCTGATGCGCGAGAATAATGGCATCGATGCCGCTCTTGAAGGCGTCCAGCGTTTCGACATCAGCCGCGAACTGTATGCAAAAGCCGCCCTGCGGGGAAGTACCGAAGGGATTGTTGCAGAAGTATTTGCAAAGGAAAGCAGGCTTGAGGACCTGGAACTTGGGGACAATCCTCTGATCGCAGTCCTGGAGTCAGTCGAAAAACCGGGCAATCTTGGAGCGGTTCTGCGTTCTGCAGATGCTTGCGGAGTTGATGCCGTGATTGTCTGCGATCCGCTGACCGACCTCTACAATCCCAATCTGATACGGGCTTCCATAGGTGCGGTCTTTACCGTCCCTTGCGTTGCGTGCAGCAGTTCCGAGGCAATCAACTGGATCAAATCCAATAATATACAGATTCTGACGGCCCAGCTTCAAGACTCTTCGCTGTATTACGACTGCGATATGAAGCGGCCGACTGCGATAGTTATGGGTACCGAAGCGACCGGTCTGTCCCAAGTCTGGCGTCAGGCGGCGGACGCCCATATCAGGCTACCTATGCTGGGCCGGCTCGACTCTCTTAACGTTTCGGTCAGCGCCGCAGTGCTGCTCTACGAGGCTTTGAGACAACGCAATTCCCTGAAATAAGATGATTTACGATAGATACGGACTCATAGGTCACCCTATCGGACACTCGCGCAGCCCCCAGCTTTTCGAGGCTGCCTACGGAGGCAGGTACCGATATGACCTGATTGAGGCGGAACAATTCTCCCTTGCCTGGGAGCGTTTCGTCGAGGGGCCATACCGCGCGATCAACGTGACTGCTCCGTTCAAGGCGGATGCTGCCGCGATGGCGGACTTTCCTGACGAGGCGGTGAAGCGGCTCGGGGCTGCGAACATAGTCGTGCGGACGGACAGGGGTATGGCTGCGCACAATTCTGATTTTCTGGGGGTTAAGCTGCTTCTGGAGCGCTATGCCTCCGAAATGAAAAGCGTCAGTGTGATAGGATTCGGCGGGGCGGGCAAGGCGGCCGCGGCTGCTGCCGAAGCCTGCGGACTGGAGACGAAAGTACTCAGGCACAACGAGTTGGAGAATGGTGCCGAGGCGGATGTGATTATCTTTACTCTGCCCAAGCCGGCTCCGGGTTGCGAGTTGTTGCGCGGAAAGCTGCTGATAGAGGCGAATTACCGTAATCCGTCGTTCGGAAACGGAGGACTTGAACTACCGGAAGGCTGCCTGTTGGTTCCGGGTTTGCAATGGCTTGCTGCTCAAGCAGTCACGGGTTATGAGCTGATGACGGGCGAAAAACCTGATGCAGAAAGCATAGAGAAAGTTATGTCCAATGGATAAAAATAGCTAAATTGCGGCAATCATTTAAATTGTAAGATTATGTCACTTAACAAAGTAATGCTTATCGGTAACGTCGGAAGAGACCCAGAAATACGTTACCTCGAAGGAAACAGCCAGGGCGGCGGCACTAAGGTCGCCACGTTTACACTCGCTACGACAGAACGTTACAGGGATCGCAACGGAGAGTTGCGCGAAAATACCGAATGGCACAACATAGTTGCCTGGAGGCAGACAGCCGATGTTGTTGAGCGATTCGTGAAAAAGGGAACCCAGCTTTATATTGAGGGTCGCCTGCGTACAAGGAGCTATACCGACCAGCAGGGTATCAAGAAATATACTACCGAAATCAATGCTGACAATCTCCAGCTTCTCGGCCGCCGTCAGGATGACCAGGGCCAGGGCGGCGGTTACCAGCAGGGCCAGGGCGGCGGATATCAGCAGAGCGGTCAGGCTTGGCAGCAGCCTCAGGGCGGCGGATATCAGCAGAGCGGTCAGGCTTGGCAGCAGCCTCAGGGCGGCCAGGGATGGCAGCAGGGCCAGCAGGGTGGCTATCAGGCCGCCCAGGGAACATACCAGCAGCCGTCATACGGTCAGCAGGCCGGTCCACAGGAAGCGGCAGCCCGTGCAGCGGACGCGGCAGCCGTAACCGCAGCAAAAGAAACCGGGCAGGCTCCGGGATATATGAGCGAGGATGGCGGCGAGGACCTTCCGTTCTGACGCTTTGAATCATCTGTAAACCTAACCATTTGAGTTACAATGAATCTGCTTAGAGACAACAAAAAGACAAGGTGGGCCGTACTGTTCATCATTTCTTTCGTGATGTTTGCCGCCTACGTGGCATCGGACAACATATTTGCAGTTGAAACCACGCTCCAGGGCGATGCATACCAGATAAGCGACAGCGAATACAGTTCCCTCGCGGGCGCGTATTCGATCTTCAACGTATATCTGCTTATGCTCATCTTCGGAGGAATCATACTCGACAAGAAAGGAATTCGCTTTACCGGAACTATGGCCGCGGGGCTTATGGTGCTGGGCATTGGTATGCTGACGTTCGCGATGTTCCGTCTGCGGACGCTGGTTGCCGGCGGGGCGGTCATGGAGACCGTCAATTTCCTGGGAGACACGCTGAGGCCGCAGGTGCTGATTGCGGTGATAGGCATAGGCATATACGGAGTAGGTGCTGAAATAGCGGGAATTACTGCTACCAAGGTGATAGCCAAATGGTTCATAGGCTATGAAATGGCTCTCGCGATGGGACTGCAGCTCGCTCTCGCCAGACTCGGAACCGGCCTTGCCTACGGCCTAACCCCGGGCATCGTCAAGGCTTGCTCCGGCAACGTGGGCATCGCAGTGCTGGTAGGCCTGATTCTGCTGGGAGTCGGTCTGCTTGCATTCCTGGCCTACTGCGTCTATGACAAGAAACTCGACACCCAGATACGCGAGCAGGGAGTCAAGGAGGCCGAAAGCAACCCTGAGGACGAATTTAGCTGGAAAGACGTTATCGCCGTGGTGAAGAATCCTGCATTCTGGATGATTGCCCTTCTGTGCCTGCTGTTCTATGCAGCCGTCAATCCTTTCCTGAAGTATTCGACAGGTATGATGGTAAACAAATTCGGTATAGACCAGACACTTGCGGGTCTCTTCCCTATGATTCTCCCTATGGGATGCATAGTGCTGACTCCCCTTTTCGGAGGCGTTTACGACAAGAAGGGTCACGGTGCCGACCTTATGATTCTCGGTGCTGCAATCATTACGGGAGTTCACGTGGTATTTGCGCTTCTTCCGGGCGGTGCGAGTGCGGTGTTCCCTATTATGCTTATGGTGCTTCTCGGCATCGGTTTTGCCCTGCTGCCGTCGGCTATGTGGCCTTCGATTGCCAAAATCATCCCTGCAAAGCAGTTGGGAACGGCTATGGCGTTGACATTCTACATCCAGAATATAGGTTTTATTTTTGTTCCTAAGGCAATCGGCGCGATCAAGGGCGCAAGCGGTGACTATATGTGGGTATCCGTATTCTTTGCGGGTCTCGGTCTGGTTGCAATCGTTCTTGCTCTCGGCATCAAACTGCTTGACAAGAAGAAGCAGTACGGTCTGCAGCAGCCGAACATTCAGTCATAATTATGTACAAACTGCTGGATAAGGTCGATTGTCCGGAGGATATGAGGAGTTTTAGCACGGAGGATCTCAAGGTTCTCTGTGCCGAACTTCGTGATTATATGCTCAATTGCTGCTCCCGCAATCCGGGGCACGTGGCTTCGAGTCTCGGGGCTGTCGAGATTATCACGGCTGTCCACTATGTGTTTGATACGCCCAATGACAGTTTTGTTCTGGATGTCGGGCATCAGGCCTATGCGCACAAGATTCTGACCGGTCGCAAGGAACAGTTCAAGGATATCAGGACCGCCGGAGGACTGAGCGGATTCCCGAACCGGGAGGAAAGCGAATATGACTCATTCGGCGTTGGGCATTCGTCCACGGCGATTTCAGCGGCTCTCGGTATGGCTGAGGCGGAGAGGATTGCCGGCAGCGGAAGGAAGGTGATTGCGCTGGTGGGAGACGGTGCGCTGACGGGCGGGCTGTCGTTTGAGGGGCTCAACAATGCGGGTGACTCTAAAGCCGATCTGCTGGTCATTCTCAATGACAATGACCACTCCATCGATGACATTCACGGCGGTCTGCGCAACCATCTGATGAAGCTGAGCACCGACGCAAGGTACAACAAACTCAAGGACACAATTTGGAACCGCCTGGGCGACAGGCCTTTGCGCAGAACCATACAGCATCTGACGCGCAGGCTTAAGTCTTTGCTGATCAGGAAGAGCGGGGGTGACCTGTTCGAGGCTTTCGGGTTCAGGTATTTCGGCCCGGTGGATGGCAACGACATCGGGGCGGTTGTGGAGGTACTGCAGAAGATAAAGGGACTCAAGGGGCCAAGAATTGTTCATTGCATCACCACCAAGGGTTGCGGTTATGCTCCGGCAGAGAAGGATCCTACGACCTGGCACGCTCCGGGCAAGTTCAACGTCGAGACAGGCGAAAGGATAGGCACAAAGTACCAGAACAGCAGGTATCAGGATGTATTCGGGCAGACTTTATGCGACCTTGCGGAGATGGACGGCCGCGTGGTGGGCATTACGCCTGCGATGGCGTCCGGATGCGGGATGACAGAATTTGCGCAGCGTTTCCCGGAGCGTTTCTTCGACGTGGGCATAGAGGAGGAGCACGCGGTGACCTTCAGTGCGGGGCTCGCCTGCAGGGGTCTGAGGCCGGTCTGCAACATTTATTCTTCTTTTTCGCAGCGTTCGTATGACCAGATCATCCACGACGTCGCTCTGCAGAAACTGCCTGTAATGCTGTGCTTTGACAGGGCTGGGCTGGTCGGCGAGGACGGCGCGACCCATCAGGGCGTCTTTGACATCGCCGCTTACCGCAGCATACCGGGCTTGGTAATCAGCGTGCCGCGAAACGAGAGGGAACTGAGGAACCTGATGAATTCGGCCTTGAAACACGACGGTCCCTATATAATAAGGTATCCTAGGGGGACGGGCGAAGGAGTCGAGTGGAAGGATATGCCTTTTGAGAAGATTGAGACCGGAAAGGCAGAATGCCTCAGGGAGGGCAAAAGGATTGCCGTTCTGTGCTGCGGGCCTGTGTGCAGTATGGCTCTCGATGTGGCA
>SAMEA3663299__coassemble_382_pt1 | contig 21800 bp, 20 predicted proteins | sample SAMEA3663299__metabat2_low_PE_002 | metagenome-assembled genome bin SAMEA3663299 (sample SAMEA3663299) | pig gut metagenome | biome: pig gut; feature: pig-associated habitat; material: faeces | place: China | collected 2013
TTCTTCAAGAAGCTCGGACTCTAGACAGTATGACATAAGAAATGCCGCCCGATGGATGACACCGGGCGGTGTTTTATCTTTTTCTGGGCATATTACTATTCCCAAAGAGGGCTTCCGGCAATTATCCGCTGCAGAGAGCGTCCAGCGTGAAGTCGTGCGCTTCCATGGGAAGTTTGTCCAACACTCTGAAAGAGAAACAGATACCTACCAGAGGGCAATGGAGCTGCGGCAGCAGACGGTCATAAAAACCGCCTCCCCGTCCCATCCTGGCAACCTTCCCGTCGTGCAGCCTCGCAAATGCCGTCCCCGGTATCAGCGCCAGTTCAATGCTCTCCGGCGCCACTTCGGGTGTCGTCCCGTCAGGCTCCAGTATCCCCTTGTAACCGGGGCGCAGCTGGTCCGGGTCAAACTCCCTCAACTCGAGCAGATCTCCCTTCACCACCGGCAGCACGAAACGTTTCCGCCCGTGCCAGCGCATCAAAAAATCCAGTGTCGGCACCTCGCCGGCGATATCCATATATAGAAGAATTCGTCCCGCCCGGGCAAATTCTTCCGTTTCCTCGACCTGCTTCCAGACTGATTCGCTTTCCTCTGCAACCCGCTCAGCGTCAGCGCAGAAGCTGCTCTGAATTTGCCGCAGTTCCGACCGCAGACGCTTTTTCTCGGCCTTCGTATCGGTATTTGCCGGCTTCCCGGAGACAAACCCTTCTGCAATCTGCTTCTCCATTGCTACTCTTCCAGCAGCGCGTCCCGAAGTTCGGCGACGCTGTCAACTATCCTGCCGGCGCCGAGCAGTTCCTCGCGCGGCTTGAAGCCCCAGGTAACCCCAATCGAGTCCATTCCGGCCGCAGCTGCCGTATCGGTGTCAGTCTTGGCATCGCCGATGAACACACCCTTGCCTCGAAGTGTGGCGGCGTCTTTTCCGGACAGTTCGGCAGCCTGTGCGATTATCCTGTCAGCCACCGCCGGATCCGGTTTCAGAGGGATGCCGCTGCGGTTACCGTATATGCAGAAGAATGCGTCCTTGGGGAAAAACCTCCGTATCAGCTTCTCGGTACCTTCCTGGAACTTGTTGGAGGCAACCGCGCAGAGGCAGCCCTTATCTTTCAGAGCTTCAATCATTTCCACTATTCCGGGATAAGGCCTGGAATGCACGTCTATGTGTTCAGTGTAGTACTCCAGAAAGACCTTGAGCCTGTCCGAAACAAAATCCTCGTCCCTCCTGTCCTCGGGCAGGGCGCTGATCATAAGGTTGCGCACCCCGTGCCCGACCATCCTTCTGTAATCCGTTATGTCATGAAGGGGAAGCCCGGCGCTGCGCAGGGCATGGTTCGCGGCTTCTCCAAGGTCCTCAGCGGTCTCGATCAAAGTCCCGTCGAGGTCAAAAATCGCCAATTCATATTTCATACTGCAAAAATAGTCATTCGTTGCGGATAATCATTCTTTTTGCTAAATTTGAAAACTTAAAACCACAGCGGATTTATGAAAGGCATTGTACTCGCAGGAGGCAGCGGAACCCGCCTTTATCCTATCACGAAAGGGGTTTCCAAGCAGTTGCTGCCTATATACGACAAACCAATGGTTTATTACCCTGTGAGCGTGCTTATGCTTGCGGGAATCAAGGATATACTGATTATTTCCACGCCTCAGGACCTGCCGTCCTTCAGGCGGCTGTTCGGGGATGGGTCTGCCATCGGCGTCCGCTTCAGCTATGCCGAACAGCCTTCTCCCGACGGACTCGCACAGGCATTCATAATCGGGAAACAATTCGTCGGAGACGACTCGGTCTGCCTTGTCCTCGGGGATAACATCTTCTACGGCAGCGACTTGACCTCCAAGCTGCTTGCTGCGGTCGAGGCAGCGGAAAAGCGGCAGCGCGCTACCGTCTTTGGCTACTGGGTGGACGAACCGCAGCGATATGGCGTAGCCGAATTCTCCCCTGAAGGCAAGTGCCTCAGCATCGAGGAGAAACCTCAGCATCCCAAGAGCAACTACGCGGTCGTAGGCCTGTATTTCTACCCGAACAAGGTGTTGCAGGTGGCTTCCGAGGTAAAGCCTTCGGCCAGGGGGGAACTTGAGATTACCAGCGTCAACCAGCGCTTCCTGCAGGACGGTGAACTCGACGTGCAGGCGCTCGGCAGGGGATTCGCGTGGCTCGATACCGGTACGCACGACAGCCTTGCGGATGCATCCATTTTCGTCGAGACTATCGAGAAGCGAACGGGACTCAAGATTGCCTGCCTGGAGGAGATAGCATTCGAAAAGGGCTGGATAAGCGCCGAAGAGCTGCGTGAGCTTGCCTTGCCTATGGCAGGAAACGCTTATGGAAAGTATCTGCTCAAGCTTGCCGAAAAGAAATGAAACACAGAAGCATACTCATAACCGGAGGAGCGGGCTTCATCGGCTCGCACCTGGTCCGGCATTTCGTCAGGAAATACCCGGATTACCGTATCATCAATCTCGATAAACTGACCTATGCCGGCAACCTTGCCAATCTCAAGGACATAGAGAGTTGTCCCAACTATAGCTTCGTCAAGGGAGATATCTGCGACATCGATGCGGTTTTGGCACTGATGCGGGAGGAAAAGATCGATGCGGTCATTCATCTTGCAGCAGAGTCTCACGTGGACAGGAGCATAAAGGATCCTTTTACCTTTGCCAGGACCAACGTGCTCGGAACCCTGAGCCTGCTTCAGGCGGCTCGTACAGTGTGGGCTGAGCTGCCGGAAGGATTTGAGGGCAAACTCTTTTACCATATCAGCACCGATGAGGTTTATGGTGCTTTGCAAATGACTCATCCACAGGGAATTGAGCCGCCTTTCAGTACGGCTGCCTCGTCTGGAGGTCATCTGGCCTATGGAGACCGGTTCTTTACCGAGGACCTGGGATATGACCCGCACAGTCCCTACAGCGCGTCAAAAGCATCTTCCGACCATTTCGTGAGGGCCTTCCACGACACCTACGGACTGCCCGTGATTGTAACGAACTGTTCCAACAATTACGGTCCGTATCAGTTTCCCGAGAAGTTTATCCCGTTGTTTATCAATAATATAAAGCATCGTAAAATGCTGCCTGTCTATGGCAGGGGAGAGAATGTGCGCGACTGGCTTTATGTTCAGGACCATGTCAGGGCGATAGACCTTATTTTCCACGAGGGCCAGATAGCGAGGACCTACAACATTGGCGGTTTTAACGAGTGGAAAAATATCGATGTCGTCCACCTGCTCATCGAAACTGTCGATCGTCAGCTCGGCAGGCGCCCCGGTGAGGACGAATCTCTCATTAGTTATGTAACTGACCGTGCGGGGCACGACCTGCGTTATGCCATCGACAGCCGACGTCTCCAGTCGGAACTCGGCTGGGAGCCTGAGCTGCAGTTTGAGGAGGGTATGGAACTGACGGTGAGATGGTATCTTGAAAACGAGGCCTGGCTTGACAATGTGACTTCCGGGGACTATCTCAAATATTATGATGAAATGTACGGTAATAGATAATTTATGGATAATCATATAGTTATAATGGCCGGTGGCATCGGGAGCCGATTCTGGCCGATGTCCACGCCCGAATTTCCAAAGCAGTTTATAGATGTCCTTGGCATAGGCAGGACGCTGATTCAAATGACTTTCGACCGCTTCCTGCCTATTTGCAGGCCTGAGAATATGTGGGTTGTCACCAGCTCCCATTATGTTGATATCGTAAAGCAGCAGTTGCCGCAGATACCTTCGGAAAACATACTCGCAGAACCTGCAGCGCGCAATACTGCTCCCTGCATAGCCTACGCCTGCTGGAAGATACGCCGTAGGCTGGAACTCGAAGGCGGCGATGCCGATGCCAATATCGTTGTAACCCCTTCCGATGCTCTAGTTCTCAATCCTGAACAATACAGACGCGTCATATCTTCTGCCCTTGACTTTACCGCCGGCTCTTCGGCCATAGTCACGGTCGGAATAACTCCGACCCGTCCTGAAACCGGCTACGGATACATCCACGCCCGGAGCAACCAAGGAGAGGGAATCATCAAGGTGCAAGAATTTAAGGAGAAACCTGACCTTGCAACTGCTGTTTCCTATCTTGAGGATGGCAATTATCTCTGGAATGCAGGAATCTTTGTCTGGAAACTTTCCACGATTGTGTCTTCTCTGCGCCGCTTTGCGCCTTCCGTGGCAGAAGTTATGGATGAAATTGCCGAGGCTTTTTATACCGATGATGAGTCCCGTGTGATAGAAACGCTTTTCCCTACCTGTGAAAAGATCAGCATAGACTACGCCGTGATGGAAAAGTCCCCTGATATCTATACCATACCGGGCAATTTCGGCTGGTCCGACCTCGGCACCTGGGGCAGCCTGAGACAGAACAGTGCAAAGGATGCAGATGGAAACGCAATTGTAGGCCCTTCAGTAGAACAACACGAATGTTCAGGATGTGTAGTACACGTTAGTGACCTCAAGCACGTTGTCATCGAAGGCCTCCACGACTACATAGTCGCCGAAAAAGACGGAAGGTTGCTGATTTGCCGCCTCTCTTCAGAGCAGAGAATAAAGGAATTTCAGAAATAATTGTTAAATTTGCATCGCTTTGATGCGGGCGTGTTGAAATTGGTAGACAAGCAAGACTTAGGATCTTGTGCCCCGTGCGTGTGGGTTCGAGTCCCACCGCCCGCACATAAAACCCCTCTTAATCATTTGATTTTGAGGGGTTTATCTTTTGCCTTGGTGTACTAAAAGTGTTCTGTTGGCCAAGTAAATCCGGTTCCTTACGATGTGTCTCTTTGACCAGCATCCCGCAATAAGAAAGAGGATGACATTCTGGCCTATGCCTTAATGTCATCCTCTTCAAATAGTGTCGCAGCAATGCTATTCAGCGGTAATGCTTACTCTTCTGAATGCCGGTCCTTCGCCGTTTGCCGATGAACCTATGCCCTTGGCGCTGCTGATGCGTTCTTTTCCTATACCAATCTGGTTCAGGATGTTGATTACGCTTGACACGCGCTCGTCGCTGAGTTTCTGGTTGTATTCACTTCCGCCTTCATTGGAAGCTTCTCCCACGATGCTTATCATTCCATCGGAACTGAGCTGAACACCGTAAGAAATCAGTCTTTCACGTTCAACGTCGCTAAGTGTGCTGCTGTCCAGATTGAAATATACGATGTGACTCTTGGCACTGCCGGAATTGGCCTGCTCCAGGGCTTCAATTCTTGCCTTGAGACTCTCATTCTCGTCAATCAGATCCTTGAGGCTTGCATCCTTTTCGCTCTTGGCCTTGGTGCATTCTTCCTGAACCTTGTCATAATCGGCAACAAGCTCCTGGAAGCGTGCGTCCTTCTGCTCGCAGGCACGGCAACGGATTTTTCCGGTCAGTGTGAACCTCAGTGTAATACCAGCGCTGAACAGGTTGCGTGGAGCAAGATCCATATTCTTGCAAAGGAATTTGTATCCTCCTTCGATGCCTATGGCCATCTGAGGGAGTACATTAAATTCAACAGACAGTCTTGCAGGAACATACGGACTGTTGAATTTGCATTCCTGATTAAGTCCTTTCACCCAACTTTCCGTGGAGATGTTGCCGAAAGTTCCATTGGATGATGGTCCGGTAATACTGCTGTGTCCCGTGCTCATACTCCAAACGTTGCCTGTCCCCAACATCCATCCGAATCCGGTTCCGACGTAGATGTTGAACCATCCCTTGTCGCTGCGGTTCTTGAAGAGTTCCATCAGGTTAAAGTCTCCGCTAAGGTCAACTCCGTGCATTCCTGCATTATACCTGCGGTAGAATACTCCTCCCTGACTGTTGTTTACAACCATGCCTTCACCTGCCTCAACTGCCGGTCCTTCCGGCTGAAGCTCGTTGTAGTACCGATTGCGTGAGGAATATGTGTAATCGTAGTTCAGACCTAGTCTGACCCACGGTCGGATGTTCCAACTCAAGCCGGCTCCTCCCAGAATCTGGACGGGAGTGCAAGCCTGGCTCCACTCGGCAAAGCTGCCACCTGTTGCCCAGGCTGTCCCGCCTCTGAGATAGAGGCCCACTTTGTTCGTACGCTGCTCCTTGTACTCGGGCTCCTCCTGCTCTTGAGCAAAGAGGGGAGCACCGAGCATAAGGGTCAACGCGGCCAGAACTCCGGTTATCGTTTTTCTAACCATAAATCAATTGTTAAGGAGCTGGAGTTGTGTTGGTTGCAATAGTTGCAAGCTGGGTCTTGATTTCGTTAAGGATGGTGCTATAGTCTGCAGGAGTGAGACCGTCAACGGAATTCTTAAGCTCACTTATGCCGCTTACTACATTGCCGAGTCCGGTAGAAATCTCGCTGAGTTTGCTTGCCTCGCTTGTCTGGTTGCTTGCAATAGTTTCGAGTGAGGTCTTGATTTCGCCAACGGCACTTGTCATATTGCTGTCCAGCGTGCCTACAGAGGTTGCGATTCCGTCAACTGCGCTCTTGATAAGTCCGAGAGTGCCGTTCACGTCGCTCAATCCGGTTGTGATGCTAGTGTTGATTGCATCAAGCTTGGTAACTACTTCTCCGAGTGTGGTGCTCTGGGTGCCGATGGCAGCGTTTATAACATCGAGTTTGTCGCTGACAGAGGTATTCATATTCTTGATGGCAGTCTCTACCAATCCCATTGCCGTAACATTGTTTGCAAGTCCGGTATTGACAGATGCTGCAATGGCATCAAGCTTGGTTTCGAGAGAAAGGGTCTGGTCAGAGATGGATTTCTGGATCTTGGTAAGCTTCTGGTTAACGGTACCTTCGAGGGAGTAGATAGCAGTCTCTATAAGGTTGAGTTTCTTGGCATCCTTTGCAAAGCCCTCAGCAACGGCAACTTCGATTGCCTCAAGATAGGTCTCGAGAGAAGCTGTCTGGGCCTTGATTGCCTTCTTGATGGTTGTCAGTTTTTCGTCAACTGTACCGTTGAGAGTGGTGATAGCTTCAGAGATGAGTTTGAGAGCTGCTTCGTCGGATGCGATACCCTCCTTTATTGCAGCTTCAATAGCAGCGAGTTTGGTCTCAAGACGGGCAGTCTGAGAATAGATGGCTGTAGTGATCTGGGCGAGCTTATCTTTCACGCTTCCATCAAGTGACTCAACAGCCTTCTGTACAAGTTCAATGGCGTCTGCATTGTCAGCAAATCCGAGAGAAATAGCCTGCTCAACAGCTGCGAGCTTGTTGCTGAGTATGATGTTAGAGTTGACCATAACCGTGCGAAGAGCATCAAGCTTGGTCTCAAGGCTGCCCTGGAGGTTAGAGACAGCATCCTCAATGAGTTCAAGAGCGTCCTTCTCGTTGGCGAATCCGTTTTCGATGACTACTTGAATCAGTGCAAGCTTGGCTTCGAGAGAAGCTCCCTGGGTGTTGATGGCATCCTTGATAGCCTCAAGTTTGGTTGCGGTAGAACCGGTAAGTGCATCAACAGCAGTCTTGATGAGATCGAGGGCGGAAGAAGTGCTGGTGAAACCTGCCTGGATGCTTGCATCGATAAGAACAAGTTTGTCCTTGAGAATAAGAGTCTGATTACTGATAGCTGTCTTGATTTCAGCCAGCTTATCTCCAATGGTGCCGTCAAGATGGCTAATGGATGAGTTGATAAGCTCAAGAGCGGTCTTGTTGTCTGCAAATCCCTTATCAACAGTCTCCCTGATGGCGGCAAGCTTGGTTTCGAGTGTGAGGTTGGTCGCCTCAACGGCATCCTTAAGCTGCTTGAGACCCTTCTGTACATTGCCGTCCATAGTGGCGATTGCATCCTTGATCAGGTCAAGACCCTGTTTGGTAGAGATGAACCCAGCCTCGATTGATCCGTCGATAAGAGCGAGTTTGGCTGAGAGTTCGGTAGTCTGATCCTTGATTTGTTTCTGAATGTCAGCAAGTTTCTCTGCCAGAGTGCCGCTCATATGCATAACGGCCTCCTTAACGAGTTCGATAGCATTGGCATTTTCGATAAATCCGGCCTCAACAGCGTTTTTGATTGCTGTAAGCTTGGTCTCGAGAGTGAGGTTGACATTGTCGATTGCGACGCGCAGAGCCTCAAGCTTTGTCTGCATGTTGCCGTCCATTGCTTCGATGGCATCCTCGATGAGATTGAGTGCCTCCTTCTCGGTTGCAAATCCATTGGAAACGGCCTTTTCAATAGCTGCAAGCTTCGTTTCAAGAGAAATCTTGGTCTCTTTGATAATTTCCCTGATGTTATCAAGACCGTCCTGCATGTTGCCGTCAAATGCCTTGATTGCATCCTCTACGAGTTCGATTGCCTCGGCGTTAGCGATGAAACCGGCTTTGATGCTGGCGTCAATGAGAGCGAGCTTGGTTTCAAGAGCAACGGTCTGTGCCTTGATTGCAGACTTGATCTGGTTAAGTTTCTGTTCAAGGGTACCGTCCATCGCTTCAATGGCTTCCTTAACAAGGTCGATTGCATCTGCAGTTGAAGCGAATCCCTTCTTGACGGCGGTTTCGATGGCTGTAAGTCTGGTTGCGAGAGTGCTGGTCTGAGCCTTGATGGCTTTCTTTATCTGGGCGAGAACCTCGGAAAGGTTGCCGTCGAGAGAAGCAATTGCTTCTTCAATGAGACCAAGAGCTGTCTTCTCATCTGTAAATCCTACAGTAACGGCAGACTCGATGGCTGCAAGCCTGGTTTCGAGTGAAAGACGTGTGTCGACGATAGCCTTCTTTATCTGAGTGAGTGCCTTGTTGATGTTACCGTCAAGGTTGGTAATGGCCTCCTGTACAAGTGCGAGGGCATCCTTCTCCGTTGTAAATCCGGCGGTGATTGCGCTCTCGATTGCACCGAGCTTGGTCTCAAGGGCAAGGTTGCCGTTCTTGATGGCCTTTCGGAGAGATTCGATGCAATCCTGCATATTGCCGTCCATAGCCTCGATTGCGGTCTTGACAAGTTCAATTGCATCTGCATTGGTTACAAAACCTGCCTTGATGGCCTCGTCAATGGCTCCGAGCTTGGCATCGAGGGTGTTGGTCTGAACACTTACGGCTTTCTTTATCTGAGCAAGCTTCTCGCTTACATTGCCGTCCATGGTCGCGATCGCGTCCTTCACGTAGCTGAGGGCATCGGCATTGCTTACAAATCCTGCCTTGATAGCCTCGTCGATTGCACCGAGCTTGGTTGCAAGCGAAACTGTCTGGGTATTGACTGCGTTCTTGAGCTCTTCGAGTTTCTTCTCCAAAGTACCGTCCATATTGGCGATGGCGTCCTTGATGAAACCGAGAGCCTCCTTCATATCGACAACTCCTTCGCCTATGGCATCGTCAAGCAGGTCAAGCTTGTCGCACAGACGGGTGTTGGCATTGTAGATAGCTTCCTTGAGCTGGTCAAGCTTGCCGCTGAGAACTTTTTCAAGGCTTGCGATAGCCTCCTTGACAAGTTCTATTGCGTGGGCGTTGTCAACGAAGCCGTCTTCGATTGAATCTTCGAGCGCAACCATCTTGTCCTTCATCGTTCCCTCGAATTTTTCGATAGCCTTTTCGATAAGCTTGATAGCTGCCGTATTGTCTGCCATTCCTGCAGAGATTGCAGCAGAGACTGCTGAAAGCTTTGACTCAAGAGATGCATTCTGGTTTGACATAGCAGCCTCAATGCTTGCGAGTTTGTTCTCGAGAGAGCCCTGAAGCGAGTTGATGGCGTCTTTGATGAGCCCTGAAGCGGCCTTTTCATCAGCTACTCCCGCCTTGATGGTTTCGTCGACGATGCTGAGTTTGTCAGAGAGGGACTTCGTCTGGTCGTTGATGGCTTTAACAACGAGGTCGAGCTTGTCGGCAATCGACTTGTTGGAGTCATTGAGGGCCTTCACGATGTCGCTCAGGTCAGCGTTGATTACAATTTCTTCCTTAAAAGAAATGTTGATGTCCGGCTGTTCTGTCTCACAGGATGTGAGAGCCGAAGCAACAAGGACCGCACCCGTTATCAACGAGCAGGTCACCAATGTTCTGGAGGTTTTTTTGTACATAAGATTATATTAGATTGAAATTGATTCGAAAATCAATCAAATATACAATAAACTATCGGTTGTTCATTTGTCTATTCGACAAAATAATGAGCCAAAACGGCAAATTATAGCGTCTGCTTCGCCCTGGTGTAGCTTTTGACCGAGCCGAAACCGCTGTTTAAGGCGATTTCCTGCTGGGTCGCTTTGGGATGCTCCTTGATGTATTGTCTGGCAAATTCCACCCTCTGCTTGTTGACGAAACTGTAAAATGAACCCAGCCTTTCGCTAAAAACAGTAGTAAGATATGTCCTGTTCGTGCCCAGTTCCCGGGCCAGTTCAGTCTTGTTAAGTTTAGGATTGAGGAACTTCTGCTTTTCACAGATATACTCCCTGACCTGCATCTCCAGCCTGTCCAGAGCCTCATCCGACAGCAGGGCATTATCTTTTTTCAGGACCTCTTCTGCACTTTCAAACAGCTTGATGTCGCTCAGGTTTTCTTTGATGTCGCTGACAACGGGATTGTCTCCAATCCTTTGCGGAGGAAGGATCTCAATGAGAAATGCCACTCCCATAACCGTGAAGATGAGGCAGAATACTCCAAAAACCACCGGGTTGTCCCAAAAATAAACGGCAATCGCCATTACAGTCGAAATAACGCTGACAGGAAAAATGCTCTTGGCAAACAGCAGAGGGAATGATTCATCGTCCGAATACTCCCCGTGTACAAAGGCCTTGATCAGTTTTCTTAGCCAATTCAGAGTAGCTGAAAGGTAAATCAGCATAACGAGGGTAAATGTCAGCAGTCCAATGTTGAGAATGTTAATGTGCTGAGATAAGATATCGTCCCCAATGCTTGCAATCACGCTCAAGCACACCATCCCGATAACGCCTATGACAAGGAAACTCTGTCTTGCTATCTTCTTGACATCAAGAAAGTAACTTCTGATCAGTGTGGAATTGAGGGTAGGGATGTATATCAGATAGAACGCCTTGACCATAAACCAGGCGTCCGGCGCGAAAGGATCCGCAAGATAAGGAATCTCCAGCAGCGGAAGCAGGAAGAAAAAGCTAACCCATTTCCTTGAAGGATAATGATATGCCTCATTGTCTGAGTACGGCGGGCACATATGGAAATACCTTATCGTCCCGCAGACAACAAATGAAACTATCTGTATGAAAAGTGCTATCCAGCTGAATATTTGTCCGCCGCTCAGAATCATCCTTAATCCTTGTCAATATATCTGTCCGGAATATGCCTTGCCGGAATCGAAGTTTCCAGCAGTATGGTATCCCGGTCCGCCGGCTCGAGGACAAATTCTTCACATTCCGCGGGCACCAGAGCCGTCTCCCCGCAATCGAGCGGCAGCGGCTTGCATTCGTCGCAGAGCACTCTCGCCCTGCCCTGAACGCAGCTGAACAGCGAAAATCCGTCGTTCTCACCGTTGCATACCTTCAGTCCGTCCCTAAGCTCTATGCGCTTGACGGTAAACTGCGGCAGCTCGAGCAGCACGCTGACCTCACCCTGAGTCGCCGGTTTCGGCATCTCGCAGCTATATGCCTTATAATCAATAAAATCCAGAGCGTCAAGACCGCTAAGTGCGGGGTCGAATTCTTCCTCGGACCTTTCTTCTCCCCAGCTGTGCAGGCAGAAGTCGAGAGGGGAGGCCTCCGCTATTTCGAGCAGTTCGAGCTTTCCGACGGCAGCGTGGACTGTGCCGGAAGGAATATGCAGTAACATCCCCTTTTCCGCCCTGACGCGATTGAGCATCTCCGGCAATCTGTCGGGCCGGTCAAATGCGTCTATCATTTCAGAAGCATTGGTGTCCCTGTTCCATCCGAGCAGTATGGCGGCATCTTCTTCTGAGTCAGCGACGTACCACAGCTTTTCCTTGCCGAGGAGATCGTAGCGGTCCAAGGCGGTCTCATCGTCGGGATGCACCCTTAGAGGCATCTTGCCGTTAACCTTAATCGTCCTGATACACAATGGGAACTGCCTTCCGAAAAGGTCAAAGGAGAATTGTCCCGAAACCCTGTCCATATAGGTGTCCATTATCTCGCTGAAACTGTTGCCGGCGAGCCAGCCGTCGCGTATGAGCGAGTCCCTGTAACCGAGGTCAGCGGCACGGAAGGTCTCGCTGCCCCATATGTAGTCGTTCTGCAAGGCGCAGAAGCGGAAAGGATACAGTCTCTTTTCTTCTTCCATATCAATAAGATATTCAGATGGTTAGAATGACAGATGCAACGATGGCGGCTGTCACCATTATGGAAAACGCTCCGACCCAGTTCGCCGTGGTCTTGCGGGCATCGGGCCAGGGTTTGCGGCAAAGCAGATAGATTGCTGCCGAAAGCGCCAGGCAAACCCATATCCAAACGGAAGCGCCTCCCGGAAGAGCCCCTTCCGCAGCGTTTGAAGCAAGATATTTGGCCAGTGCGGTCGCAGGTAGCAGAGAAAGCGAGTAGCTGACCAGACTCTTTTCCCCCAAAAGCAGGAAGAATATGACCTGGAAACAGACCGGAATCAATGCCTTGACAACGGAAAGATTGCCGAAAATGCTATATGTTCCTACGCAGAGAAGTGTGAAACACAAAGACAAGGCTGCGCAAATATATTTATGAGTTCTGGTCATCAAAATAGTTTTTAATTCGCAAATTTATTAATTTTGCGTAAAACACAAAAATAACGCAATGAACATTTTATTTCTGCTTCTGGGTGTTATAACCCTTAATACTCCCAAGACAACGCTAGTTCTGCAGGCTGAGCCCGGCAAAGAGTTGAAGGTGGTGGAATATGGAGCCCGACTGACGGCCGAGGAGACAGAATCGCTGTCAAGTGCCGGATATGATGCGCGCGACCTATATACCGCATATGGACTCAAGACCTATGAGGAACCCGCAATAGCAATGATTCAGCCGGATGGCAACGCGACCCTTGATCTTGCCGTAACTGCCGTTGAATGTGTTGATTGGGAAGGAGGCAAACTGCTCACGGTCACCAGCCGCGACAGGCATTACCCCGTTGAAGTCAAGAATTTTTTCAAGACATACGACGCTGCCGACATGATAGGCACCTGGACCCGGATAACCAACGCTTACACTCCGACCAGGAAAGACAAGCAGACAATCATTCTTACAAAATATGCCTCCGGTGAGCTCCAGCTGCGTTATGAGGATGTCTGGGTGACGACATTCTATGGTGGTTGGGGGAACGAATGCCGCATTGTGGAGGCACCCCTGACCTACGGCTATAGGTCGGTAAAGAACGTTGACGGCACCCGGAACTCCCAGCTCGCTCACGCCGAAGTGATGATTTCGCTTGACGGAAAGGGACGCGAGAACGAAGGAAGGGTGATTGGTGCCGCGCTCTGCTGGGGAGGCGACTATGAGCAGCGCGGCGGCACCTACCGAGAACAAGCCTGTTCATACTTTCATAGCAGGAATCTGTCCGGACAATGCCCCGTACTATCTTGACGGCGGATGCTCCCTGGTCACTCCGGAACTGGCATATACCTGGTCTGATGAGGGAATGAGCGGAGTGTCACGCAACTTTCACCGCTGGGGCCGCAAATACCGTATGGCCCACGGAGATTGTGAACGCAAGATACTGCTCAATAGTTGGGAAGGTGTGGACCTCGCTGTAAATGAGCCTGTTATGAACGAAATGATGGACGATTTTGCGGCAATGGGCGGTGAACTGTTCGTGATGGACGACGGTTGGTTCGGCAACAAATATCGTCGTGATACTGACTCTTATGCCCTCGGGGACTGGCAGCCCGATGTACGCAAGCTTCCGGGAGGCATCGCCTCTCTGGTGCGCTCCGCAACCGACAAGGGGCTCAGCTTTGGAATCTGGATAGAACCCGAAATGGTCAACGTCGGAAGCGAACTGTACGAAAAGCATCCTGACTGGGTGCTCAAGGCTGAGCATCGCGACCAGCTTTACGGCAGGGGAGGAACCCAGCTCATACTCGATATGGCAAATCCCGAGGTGCAGGACTTCGTCTTTTCCGTCGTCGATGACATAATGTCGCACAATCCTGACATAGACTATATCAAATGGGACTCTAATATGTCGGTGCGTGAACACGGTTCTCAATGCCTCGAGCACCAGACCCACCAGAACATTGCCTACTGGAAGGGCTTCGAGGCCACGCTCGAGCGTATCCGCGCCAAATACCCGGACGTTACCCTCCAGAACTGCGCGTCCGGCGGCGGGCGAATCAACTGGGGGATAATGAACTGGTTTGACGAATTCTGGCTTTCCGACAATACCGACGCTTTCCAGCGCGTTTATATGCAGTGGGGAGCATCCTATTTCTATCCTGCCATTGCAACGGCCTGCCACGTCAGCGATGTCCCTAGCCACGCAATACGCAAGTTCACTTCGCTCAAGTACAGGGTTGACGTGGCTATGAGCGGACGCTTTGGAATCGAACTGCTGCCTTCGAGACTAAGCGAAGAAGAAAGGGCATTTGTCACCCGCGCAATAGAACAATACAAGGAAATACGTCCTGTTGTACAGTTCGGTGACATCTACAGACTGGTCTCACCGTACGAGGACAAGGGTTGCGCTTCGCTGATGTATGTATCTGAAGATAAGAGTGATGCAGTCTTTTACTGGTATAGGATGGTCTGCCTCTATTCGCAGAAATTCCCTCGTTTCAGGATGCAGGGACTCGATCCTGACCGGAATTACCTCGTCACCGAACTCAATCAGATGGAACGCAGGAAACTGCCTTATGACGGCAAGGTGTTCAGCGGACGCTTCCTGATGGAGCACGGCCTCGAACCTGTCAGGACTTATCTTGATCTTGATGACCAGGAAAGAACCGACTGGTGCTCTAGGGTCATCAGGCTGACTGCCCAGTAGAAATGAATTAATTGCAAAGAGATATGAATGGTGTTAATATTTTTCTTGCTGACGGCTTTGAGGATATTGAAGCCTTAGGTACATATGATGTCCTGCAGCGTGCGGGGATTAAGGCTGAACTGGTAGCCATATCGGACGATCCATTCGTGACTTCGTCTCACGGCATTACAATTGGGACGGGAAGTTTCCTCTCAGTTATGGACCTTGATGCGGAAGGAACTACAGCACAAGACTTTATGATTTTTCCCGGAGGTATGCCGGGCTCAAGGAACCTTGCAGACTGCAAGCCGCTGATCAAAGCGATGAAGCAACATTATGAGGCTGGCGGCAGCCTTGCGTCCATCTGTGCCGCTCCTGGTCTGGTGCTAGGCCAGCTCGATTGTCTGGAGGGAAAGAAATTCACCTGTTTTGACGGATTTGAGAGCGGACCCGTTTCCAAAGGTGCGGTTTTTGTACCGGAAGGAGTTGTTGCTGACGGCCGCATCATAACCGGACGAAGTGCCGGCTATGCGATAGCGTTCGGGCTTAAGATTGTGGAAACCCTCAAGGGTCCCGAAGCCCTCGCCGCAGTGCGTCATTCTATGTTTTTGGACTGAAATGGACTGTGTCAGGATAGATAAGTTTCTTTGGTCGGTTCGGGTTTACAAGACCAGAAGCGAGGCAACCGATGCCTGCTCCGGAAACAAGGTCAGGATTAACGGAACGACTGCCAAACCATCCAAAGCGGTGAAAATCGGCGACTTGATCGAGGTGCGCAAGGCCTCGGCCCTCTTCAGTTACAAAGTCTTGCAGCTTTCCGATAACCGTATGGGAGCCAAGCTGGTACCCGAATTTGTCCTCGACCTCACACCGGACAGCGAAAAGTCCAAACTGCATGCTCCGCGAGAAACGATTATCCTGCAGCGCGACAGAGGCAGCGGCAGACCTACCAAGAAGGAACGCCGTGAACTCGATGAACTGCTGGAACAATTATAACAACTTATAAACCCATCAATATCATTATGAAAAAGAAATTCAGATGTCTTGTATGCGGATACGTCTATGAGGGCGAGAATCCGCCGGCAGAGTGTCCTCAGTGCCATGCTCCTGCATCAAAGTTTGCAGAGGTTAAATCAGAAGGACTTTCCTGGGCTTGTGAACATCACCTGGGCGATGGCAAGGTTGAGGATGCAGAAGTGCTCCAGGGTCTCCACGACCATTTTAACGGTGAATGTACCGAAGTCGGAATGTACCTGGCAATGAGCCGTCAGGCTGAGCGAGAGGGCTATCCTGAGGTTGCAGAAGCATTTAAGCGCTATGCATTTGAGGAGGCGGAGCACGCTGCAAAGTTTGCTGAGCTTCTCGGAGAGGTTGTTTGGGATACCAAGACTAACCTTCAGAAGCGTGCAGAGGCTGAGTGCGGAGCCTGCGAAGGCAAGCTTGCCATTGCAAAACGCGCCAAGGAACTCGGATATGACGCAATCCACGACACAGTACACGAGATGGCAAAGGACGAAGCGCGTCATGGCTGTGGCTTCCAGGGGCTTCTCAAGCGTTATTTCGAGAAATAGCATTCGACTCGCGGCTTCTGAGTCCGCAATAATCTGAAACAGAGGGTGAATCCAAGTCGCAAGACTTAAAGTTCACCTTCTGTTTTTTTTATTAATCTCAAGACATAATAAACAATGGAGACAGTAGCCATCGGCGGTCCTCCCCACTTCGTGGGTCCCTTCCCTTTTCGGGAGCGGGTGCCGCCTATTGGCCACTGCCACGTCCAACCTGCGCCAGAGCGCTTCTGGATCCGATAAAGGCAATCGCCAGCCCGGCGACGGCTACGCCAAGGGCCGTAAACAGTACGTCAGAGGTCTGCAGTACAACCGGATACGAGTTTACCAGATAATTACCCGGCATCTTGACAAGCCCCGTAATCTGCTGAAGCAGAGCCAGTCCTATTCCGGCCACCAGTCCCACTAGCAGCCCCGAAAGACTAATCATCCAACCCTCGTAAAAGAAAATCTTCCTGATACAATTCTCCGACGCACCCATGGAGCGGAAAGTCTGCATATCCCCACTTTTCTCGATGACAAGCATTGACAGCGAGCCAAAGACATTGAAGGCGATTATGATGACTACAAAGATGAGTATCAGATAGATAGCCAACTTTTCATACCTCATCATCTTAAAAAGGGAAGGGTGCTGGGCAAAGCGGTCCTGAAGTACAAATCCGGCCTGCTCGAGACCGCGATAATCCTTGATGAAAGACCTGACGTTCTTTTCGCTGCCGTCCTTCAGCCGAATTTCCAGCGAACTGAGTTCGCCATATGACAGCCCCGTAATCCTCCGCATTGACTCTATCGGCACGATTATCAGCTCGTTGTCTATGTCCGCACTTATGCTGAACAAGCTTTTTGGCCACAGTTTCACGCTTCGCAGCGAAGAAGTCGGGTCCACAAGGGAAATGTTGGACTTCGCATCGGGATAATATAGTTCCAGCGGGCTTGTAAAATGCGCCCTGATGCCCATTCGGTAGGCGAGCGAAGCCCCGACGCTGCAAAGCGGCACCTCTGAATGGTGAAGGGAGAATTGACCTTCTACGCAGTGCCTGCCAATTCCGCTGGCCTCGCCGAACTTGTCGCCGACACCCTTGGCTCTGGCAATGCCCTGCTGGCCCCCATAGTTCAGGAATACATTGTCTTCGAGCACTTCAGAGATGCTCTCTATCCTTTCGTCCTGCCTAAGCGAGTCCCAGAGAGGGCCATCGGGAAGAAAGAATTTCCCCTCGGACGCTACTGCCCTGATATCCGGGTCGAGGTCCGAGAGGTTATCCCTGATAATGCTGTCAAATCCGTTATATACGCTGAGTATCAGTATCAAAGCCGCAGTTCCTACGGCCATTCCGATAGCGCTGATCGCCGAAATGATGTTAATCACATTGTGTGATTTTTTGGCGAACAGGTACCTTGCCGCTATGAACAGAGGCAGGTTCACTTTTTATTTTTTGAGCAGTTCGTCAATGTGCTCGGCGTAGTCAAGCGTCGAGTCGAGGTAGAAGTCCAGTTCCGGAACTATCCTCAGCTGGCTTGCCACCTGGCGTCCGAGCTCGCCGCGAATGGCCTTCTTTTCCTCTTCGAGAATCTGCATGACCTTCTCTGCCTTGTCGGACGGGAAAATGCTGGTATAGACCTTGGCGATGCTGAGGTCGGGGCTGATCCTGACTTCGCTCACGGTAACCATGGCGCCGCCAAACACAGCCATACCCTTGCTGCGTATGATTTCGGCAAGGTAGCGCTGGAGTTCCCTCGCCACCTTCAATTGTCTAGTGCTTGCTGGCTTGTCCATCAGATGACATTGATAAGATAGTAATCCTTCTTTCCTTTCTGGGCAAGAATGAACTTGCCGTCAACCACATCAGCCTCAGATACTTCGTAGGCGATGTCGGTAATCTTGTCCTTGTTGAGGCTGAATCCTCCCGCCTGAACCATCTTGCGCGCTTCGCCCTTGGAAGGGAAGATTCCGGTCTTTACGGCAAGGAGTTCAAGAAGCTGAGCCGGAAGTTCTTCACGCTTGATGCTGAAGGTAGGCACGCCGGCAAATACGTCCAGGAAGGTCTGCTCGTCAAGCTTGCGCAACTCTTCCGACGTTGACTTGCCGAAGAGCATGCGGCTTGCAAGTAAGGCGTTTTCGTATGCTTCCTCGCTGTGTACCATTATCGTAACTTCCTTTGCAAGAAGCTTCTGGAGTCTGCGCTGGCCAGGATCTTCGTTGTGCTCGGCTATCGCTGCCTCGATGGTCTCGCGGTCCAGCATTGTGAAGATCTTGATGTATTTCTCCGCGTCAGCATCGCTTACATTAAGCCAGAACTGATAGAACTGGTATGGGCTGGTGCGCTTTGGGTCGAGCCAGATGTTGCCTTTTTCGGTCTTGCCGAATTTGCCCCCGTCGGCCTTGGTAATCAGAGGGCAGGTGAGGGCGTAGGCTTCTGCTCCGAGGGTGCGGCGTATGAGCTCAGTACCTGTGGTGATATTTCCCCACTGGTCTGCGCCGCCAAGCTGAAGCTTGACATTATGGTTTTTGAAAAGGTACAGGAAGTCATAGCCCTGGAGAAGCTGGTAAGTGAATTCCGTGAAAGACATTCCTTCGCTGGAGTCCCTGGACAGTCTCTTCTTTACAGAGTCCTTGCTCATCATATAGTTGACAGTGATGAGTTTGCCTATGTCGCGGGTAAAGTTGATGAAGGTGTAGTCCTTCATCCAGTCGTAGTTGTTTACCAGCTCTGCCTTGTTCGGCGCGTCGGAGTTGAAGTCCAGGAATCGTCCGAGCTGTTCCTTTATGCAGGAGACATTGTGCGCAAGAGTCTGTTCGTCAAGCAGGTTGCGCTCGTTGCTCTTCATCGACGGGTCGCCTATCATTCCGGTAGCTCCGCCGACAAGGGCATACGGTTTGTTGCCGCAGGCCTGGAAGTGCTTCAGTATCATTATGCTGACAAGGTGCCCGATGTGCAGCGAATCACCCGTCGGATCGATCCCTACATAAGCGGACATCATCCCTTTGCCCAACTCTTCTTCGGTTCCCGGGGTGATGTCGTGAATCATACCCCTCCATCTCAATTCCTCTACGAAATTCTTTTCCATATGCTTGTTATTTTTGCAAATGTACTACTTTTTGTCTAATTTTGTACAATATAAGTGTCGCACGTTTAACCAAAACACAATAGAAAATGAAAAAGTTTTTCTTGGCTCTCGCAGTGCTTCTTGGCTGCGCAGTTGTGGCAAATGCCTCGAACTATTCAATCAATGACTCTGACATCGATGCCCTTATCGCTTGTGCAGAAGAAACCCCGTCACTTGATATCGATGCCGTTGACTTTGCATCCGCTTCTTCATCCGCGGTAATCAGCGAAAAGTCCGATGCCGTCGCTCTCGTGCTCTGTTTCCTCGTCGGCGGATTTGGAGTTCACCGTCACTATATGGGTACCTCACCTGCGATGTGGGCGTTGTACACATTCACGTTCGGAGGTATTTTCGGTATCGTCCCTTTCGTTGACTTTATCGTCATGCTCATAGATCTTGTGGAAGACAACGGATTCGGGGCATACTACGGCAATACCAAGTTCTTTATGTGGGCATAGTTTCTTGAAGACACTCCCGATTACAATAATATTATTGCTTCTGACTGCCTTTCCTGCTGCATCCCAGCGCAGAGTAGCCGTCGATGTGGAACGGAAGGAAGTCTCAGGAGGCAAAGTAACAAGCACTCGCAAGCACGTCTGCTGCCAGTCCGGCGGGCGGCTTGTGAGTTTTGTCAGTTATCCTGACAAGTATTACGTCATCGAAGACGCATCCGGGGGAACCTTCTATCTTCCCGGTTCAAACCAGTATTACACCGACCGCAGCGGGACTTTTTCGGGCAAGGACAACCTGCTCAACATCTTCCTCTCCCGCGCAGTCTTCGATATGGGTCTGGGTCAGTTCGGCTACACCCTCAAGTCCACCGAAACCGACCCGGAGGGATATCTTATCAGAACGTTCGTTACGGACAAGGCGGGCGATACCCCTGTCGTTGAACTTGTATTCAAGGACTATCTGCCTGTGTGTATGATATATAAAAGTGCCGACGGGACGCTCCGGGGCAAGGTGTATCTTTCCGATTACCGCACGGTCAAGCGTTTCGTCTTTCCGCACCGCACGACGGAAGTAATGTATCCCAACCCCAAGGACTCCGTCGTCACCCGTACAATCTACAGCAATCTTACTGTGGACGAGGACGATGAGCTGTTCGATTTTAGCGTACCTCCCGACGCCCGTCCGGTCAAGATGAACAAACGCTGAGCCGGCAATGAAAGCTCTTATCGCCCTGCTGTTCAGCATCTTCCTGTCTTTTCCGTCCATCGCGTTTTCCCACGCCGCATCCCTGTCGCCGGGACCCGATGCCCAGCAAAGAATCAACGACTCTGCCTCTGGAAAGGCCCCCGTGAGCCTGCAAGCAATCAGCGGCTCCACAGTCAGTCTGCCCTCCCGCGGACTGGGCCTCCTGCAATCCATTGACGGCCTGATGTCCTCCGGTCGCATCGCCTCTGCAGGACGCAAGAACTTTCCCGAAGCCTTGGCGCCGTCGCTGCCTCCTCTGTCCGCGCAACCCTCATTCGGCAGCAAAAGCGTTACTCAAGAATTCGGCTTTATCCGTTATCTTTTCGATAATAATCTCCGCTCCGATGCCCTGACACTGCTCAATGCGCCTTATTTCAGCGACTCCGATACACTTAGCTACCTGCGCGGAAAGGCTTTTTTCGAGAGCAGGAGGCTCTATGATGCCTCTGCCCAATTCGCCCGCGTGCCCTACTCGTCCGCATTTTTCGAAGCCGCCCGCTTCCATGACCTGACCGCAAGGCTGTATGTCGGGGACTATTCAGGAGCCGCAGCGCTTCTTGATGACTGCAAGGGCTGCCGCGAGGATCTGCTTTCGCTTGACAGGGCGGCCCTCTCGCTGCTTGCCGGCGACTTTTCCTCTTTTCCCGAGGCCATTGTTTCCGCCAAATCGAGCCCGCTGCCTCAGATTCGCGATGCGGCAGACGAACTCACGACTGTTTCCGAGGCTATGCAGGCTTTCCGTCCTCGTTCTCCACTGCTTCTTGCAGGCGCTTCCGCACTCGTACCCGGCCTTGGCAAGATGCTGAGCGGCAGGGTAGGCGAGGGTGTGTCCGCTCTTCTGGCAGTTGCCTCGCTCGCTGCTGTAACTGCCGAAAATGCAGTGCATTGCGGCATCTCCGACTGGAAAACCATACTGTTTGGCTCAATGACGCTTCTAAGCTACACTGCTAACATCTACGGCAGCTACCTGAGCGCCCGCATATATAATCAAAAAACAATTCTCGGTTATGAAACTGCAGTTGTTGTCTCTGTCCGTATGCCTCTGCTTGAGCTTTTCCGCTAGCATCGGAGCTCGCGCCGAAGCTGGCACTGCCGCCCGAGTCTTCGACGGAGCCGAAACCCGCTCTGCCGTCAGCACCGAACCGGCCGCTTCCGTGACC
>SAMEA3663299__coassemble_383_pt1 | contig 21749 bp, 21 predicted proteins | sample SAMEA3663299__metabat2_low_PE_002 | metagenome-assembled genome bin SAMEA3663299 (sample SAMEA3663299) | pig gut metagenome | biome: pig gut; feature: pig-associated habitat; material: faeces | place: China | collected 2013
AAAACCCACGCTCCGAGGAAGTATCTGGGCCAGTTTACTGTCCTCCGGGTCCAGAGCAGAGAGCATATTGCCGAACTGCGAGTCAAAATCCGAGCACTTGTAGGTCAAGGCATAATCCACAGGGGCTCTGCCCGCATCTATCATATACCAGTCCGCCGCCGAGTGGAGGAAGCGTGCGGCTGTCCTGCGTGCAATGTTTCTGCCGAAAAGGCCTTGTGGGAGCACTCTCTCCATCCCTTCGGCTCTTATCAGAACAAGCAGAGGTGTGTCCGGGGCGGAACAGAATGCTTCGGAGAATCCCGGGGCATCGGATATGGACGCGCAGGACTCTAGATGTATGGATGCCGAATGCAGCATAGATTCCGAACGGCTCAACAGTATTGCTGCCCTATGTCCATCTGTATCATAGACAGGAAGATAGAGGGCATTGAGACCTGCATCTCGGCTGGCCTCAATAATGGAAAGCACGGCTTTGGAAGTATCGGGACGGCTGCGTCCTGCATCGATGGCAAGCATAGAATTGAGCTTGCCGGTATAGCAACAGGAGAGAACCGCCCTATTGTCCTTGAACTCTCCAAGATCAAGCGAGAGAAGCACGTCCGTAGTATCGGGAATCAGGGCTAGAGCATTGTCGGCACGGTCTGCAAATGCGACACAAACGGCATCTGAAGGCACGGTACGGGCCAGTTCGGGTATGCTTCTGTCCGTTCCCGCGCCGGCACATGAGCAGAGCAGGAACAGAAGAAGAAACGATGCCCGGACACGATTCTGCATAACGGTCAGCGGTTGTTGATCTGCGAAATATCGACCACCGAACGTCTGCTGTCACCGAGCAGCCATTCACAATAATAATCCGCCATACGCCAGAAGAAGTATTCGTCCATCTGGCCGAAACTGTGGCTCTGACCCGGCAGGACAAGCATATCGAAGCGCTTGTTGGCCTTGATGAGGGCGTTTACGACACGTATGGTGTTTGCCGGATGCACATTGTTGTCAACGTCTCCGGTCACGAGCAGCAGGTGGCCCTTGAGTCGGGATGCGATTTCCGGATTGGTTTCAATCGAATATGCAAAAGTGGTATCCGACGCAGCCACGATTTCCTTTATTCCGTGATGCTGCTCGCTCCACCATCTGTTGTAGATGGAATTGTCGTGGTTTCCTGCACAAGATACAGCAACCTTGAAGAAGTCAGGATATTGCAAAATGGCTGCAGTGGACATAAATCCGCCTCCGGAATGTCCATGAATGCCCACGCGGTCAAGGTCTATCCAGGAATGCCTGGCGCCAAGCTGCTGTATTGCGTATTTCTGATCTGCAAGTCCATAGTCGCGCAGGTTGCCGTAACCGTAATTGTGATACCATTTCGAGCGGTCAGGGTGTCCTCCGCGGTTGCCGACGGTCACAACTATGAAACCGAGCTGGGCAAGCCTTTCGGTACGCGTAAATCCTATGGTCCAGGAAACCTTGTTGGCTTCGACCTGCGGTCCCGGATAGACATAGTCGCATATAGGATAAACCTTTGTCGAGTCGAAGTCATACGGCTTGTACAGCACTCCGTACAGATCGGTGATTCCATCGGCAGCCTTTACCTTGAAGCGCTCAGGGAATTTGTATCCGGACTGGAAAAGCTGGCTGAAGTCAGCCTCCCCGAGCGTCAGAACACGCTTTCCAGAAGCATCATAAAGCGCGGAAGCCGGTTTGTAATCAACGCGGGAATAATTAGCTATGAAGTACTTGCCGCTATAGGTAGGAATGGCGTCAACGTTCATGTCAGGCATATCGAGCAACTTGCAGGAGCCGTCCTTGAGGCTGACCCTGTAGGTATGCATCTGATAAGGATTCTCTCCCTTCTCCTTGCCACAGGCGCTGATGAGAAAGTACGATTCCTTCTCGTTGACAGCCAGAATGTCTTCCACGTGGAAAGCGCCTTCGGTGAGGTTGCGCACCAGGCTGCCGTCGGAATTGTATAGATAGATATTTGCCCAGCCGTTGCGTTCGGACCAATGCAGAATCTGCTTGCCGGAGTTTAGCAGGCGATGGTTGCGGCCCTCGACGTAAGTATTCATCCTCTCGCTTATGACGGTGCGGGTGGAGTCAGCGTCAACACCTACGTAACAGAGGTCCATACGCTTGAGGTCGCGACTCTGACGCAGGGCGTAGAACCCGTTCTCGTCGCCCAGCCAGCGGTTGCTGTAGTACGGAGTGAAAGTGTCCTCAAGCCGCGGCTCAGGCCTTTCAAAGCCGAATTCCTGATCCTTGAAGGCGTTGCACTTTATCTGCCGTCCCTTCCAGGTCTCGGTTTCGAACATATACAAGAAGCATTTCGGGCCCGGTTCGCCCGGCATCTGGTATTTGTACGTTTCGAGGGTAGGCCTTGGCTGGCTGAGTGAATTGATGACCCAGAGTTCCTTTACCGGAGACATATCCCAGCGCATCACGGCAAAATGCCGTGAGTCAGGAGACCATACAAGTTCCTGCGGGAAACGCCTCTCTGTCGTATCGGTCTGGGTACAGCCACGGTAATTGTCTGAAGCATAGCACCATTCCTTGGTACCGTCAAAAGTTATACGGTGCTCAACAATGGTAGTATCCTTTGGATCCTTTGCCGCCTTATGGAGATTGAGTGTGTCCATATAGTAAAGGTCGAAGCCCTTTACGTATATTCCGGTGAGACCGTCCGGAGAGACATTTGCCCATTCAGGATATCTTTCATCCTTCTTGTCTGTCGTATAAGTGAGTTCGGCATTGTTCAGATTGTACCTGAACCGGTAAACAATCTTTTCCGGCCTGGCATTGGGTCCCTTGCTGGTATCGGTACGTTCCGCCGTGCTGCGAATATCGAAACGCACATAGGAATCATCCTGCTCATCGACCCTGAAATCCGAGAACGGAATATGCGCCGCATCGAACGGGTCACGGACAATGGAGGTCAGACGCATGGCAAGTTTGTCAAGGTCAAACACCGGGGTAACGCTGCCGCGAGCCGGGTCTGCAAGGTAATAATTGCCGCCTTCGGAACTGTTCCACCTGTAAATGAAACGTTCACCGTCGTGCATCCACATAGGTCTTGTGGACGTGGTGTACACCATACGCCTCAGACGGTCGAGCGAAAAGCGCTCTGCAAGTTCATAATTTGGAGTAACGTGCTTTGCGGACTCCCTCTCGGCGTTTCCGGCTAAAGCAGGCAGGGCGAAAATACCCAGTGCCAGCAAAGACAATATTTTCCTTATATTCATTCGTTTCGGTTTTAGTCTGCTAATATAGTGATTTTTGACATAAAAAACGAGGATAACCGTAATCAGTTATCCTCGTTTGAACGTAAAATTCGTAGTCCCTAGTGGAATCGAACCACTATTTAAGGTTTAGGAAACCTTCGTTCTATCCGTTGAACTAAGGGACCCTATAGCAAACCGTCTTACTCAGCGTTCTTGACGATGATCTGACGGCCTCTGTAGTAACCGCACTCAGGGCATACGCAGTGATACATCACTGTGGCGCCGCAATTAGGGCAGGTAGCAAGTGTAGGGACAGGTGCGAAGTCGTGGGTACGACGCTTGTCTCTGCGCTGCTTTGAAATTTTGTGTTTCGGATTTGCCATTTTTTATCTTTTTTAAATATTATTTGCTCAAGTATTTCAATGTTTCCCCGTTACAACCTCCTTCGGGATGCACACGCTGCATCGGAAGCGCTATCATCACAAAATCATACACATCCTGACGCAAGTCAATGTCGCGCACCGGATCCAGCTCATCATCACCCAACTCAAACTCCGTGCTGACCGGCAACGTCAAAGGCTCAAGACAGCGGTCACAAGTCACCGTCACACTGCCGTCAATCGCACATTCAAGCTCAATCGAGTCACCGTCACACTCTACAGAAACTTCCACAAAAAGCTCTGCATCAAGCACTTCAGTACTCTCGAACGATTCAAAGAACTCCTTGCCGACGTTCCACTCAAAGTCGTTGCGACCGGCCTTTAATCCTTTAATTGGTATAACAAAGGGTTGCAAAGATACTAAATATTTTTCAATTATCAATCCTCGTTGTCGCTATTTCTTTTACGAGCAAGCGGATCAAGCAAAATTTTCCTGATTCTCATATGATGCGGAGTCACCTCGACCAGCTCGTCCTCCTGTATATACTCAAGCGCTTCCTCAAGCGAGAACTTGATTGCAGGAGGCAGAATGATCTTTTCATCCGAACCTGCGGCACGCACGTTGGTAAGCTTCTTGGTCTTGCAGATATTGATGTTGAGGTCACGGTCCCTCGTGTGTTCACCCACGACCTGTCCGGCATAAATATCCTCTCCCGGCTCCACGAAGAAGCGACCGCGGTCCAGAAGCTTGTTCATCGAATAAGCAATGGCCTGGCCTGTCTCAAGTGACACCAGAGAACCGTTGTTACGCCTTTCGATTTCGCCCTTGTAAGGCTGATACTCCTTGAAACGGTGGGCAACCACTGCCTCTCCCTGCGATGCGGTAAGCAGGTTGGACCTCAGTCCCATAAGTCCGCGGGTAGGAATCTCGAACTCCAGCAGGGTGCGGTCACCCCTCGGCTCCATATGAATGAGAGCTCCCTTGCGGCGGGTACTGATCTCGATAGCGGCACCGACGAATTCTTCCGGAACCTCGATGGACAGCTCCTCGATAGGCTCGCACCGCTGGCCGCCTATGGTCTTGTCGAGCACCTTAGGCTGACCGACCTGCAGTTCGAATCCCTCGCGGCGCATAGTCTCGATAAGCACCGAAAGATGCAGCACACCGCGACCGAACACGACAAAGGAGTCGGCAGTGAGGCCCGGCTTGACGCGCAGTGCGAGGTTCTTTTCCAATTCCTTTTCGAGGCGTTCCTTTATGTGGCGGGAAGTGACGAACTTGCCGTCCTTTCCAAAGAAAGGCGAGTTGTTGATGGTGAAGAGCATGCTCATCGTCGGCTCGTCGATGGCGATTGGCGGAAGCGCTTCAGGATTTTCAAAGTCTGCAATGGTATCACCAATTTCAAACCCTTCGACACCGACAACTGCACAGATATCTCCGCACTGAACCTCATCGACATTTGCCTTTCCGAGTCCCTCAAAGACCATAAGCTGCTTGATTTTCTGCTTCTGCACGACGTCGTATCGCTTGCACAGGCTGATCTGCTGGCCGGTCTTGAGGCTACCTCTGGTTATCCTTCCGACTGCAATTCGTCCGACATAAGGTGAATACTCAAGCGAAGAGACGAGCATCTGAGGCGTTCCCTCGAGCATTGCAGGAGCAGGGATTTCGCTCAGGATGGCGTCGAGAAGCGGAGTGATGTCGCTACCCGGCTGCTTCCAATCCTCAGACATCCAGCCCTGTTTTGCCGAGCCGAAGATGGTCTTGAAGTCAAGCTGATCCTCATTGGCATCCAGGTTGAACATCAGGTCAAACACTTCCTCCTGCACTTCGTCAGGCCTGCAGTTCGGCTTATCGACCTTATTTACGACAACAATAGGCTTCTTGCCCATCTGGAGGGCCTTCTGGAGAACGAAGCGCGTCTGAGGCATACAGCCCTCGAATGCGTCAACAAGCAGAAGCACGCCGTCGGCCATATTGAGAACTCTCTCAACCTCGCCTCCGAAGTCACTATGGCCCGGAGTATCTATAATGTTGATTTTTACTCCCTTGTAGATTACCGACACATTCTTTGCGAGAATGGTGATACCCCTTTCACGCTCGAGGTCGTTGTTGTCAAGTATGAGTTGTCCGAGGTTTTCCGGCTGACGGACAAGGTTGGCCTGATAAATCATCCTGTCAACCAGCGTAGTCTTGCCGTGGTCAACGTGGGCGATGATTGCTATGTTTCTGATATCTTGCATATTCTTCTAAAATCTCGCAAAGATAAACAAAGTTTTAGTAAATATTCCACTACTGACTCCAAAAACAAGAGGATGACCTTAAACAAACCGGTCATCCTCCTTTAGTGCGCGAGATGAGACTCGAACTCACACGTCGCAATTGACACTAGCTCCTGAAACTAGCGCGTCTACCATTCCGCCACCCGCGCAAGGTTTGGGAATGCAAATATACAACTTTTTTAGAAAATAAAGGATAGTGCCACAATAATATCGCTCATTTTGAAAAAAGATTTGGCTCCATCGGCCGTCTTGCGCCCGCAATGCGGACATTCGTACACCGAATAGACATCATATCCAGTCCAGATTCCCGCTCCAAAATCCAGATTGAAATGTGCTCCGAGCATATAGGAATAGCCTGCCCTGAGCGCGTATCCGTACCTGTCGCCCTGCGTAGTCAAAGGGGAGGAAGGAGCGACGGTCCTGTATTCCTGATAGCGCAGATCGCCCGAAGCCCACCATCCTGAATACACGTGCCACGGCCAATACCTGGCGCCCACGGAAACGGAACGCTGCTTTGACTGGAGGGCTGCATCCTCATCGCCATACTCGAAGGGATTGTACTTGACGCTCGCGGAAAGAGACCAGTGTCGGGACATACCATACGCAGCCTCGAGGTTCAGCGTGCCGAGATTGGCACAATCGGCAAGGTTGGTTGAAAGGCTGAAGGATTGTGCATTTGCCCTCCCCGGAACGAGAAAACCCGTCATAAATGCAATCAAGGAAGAAAGGATAAAGGGTATAAATCTCTCTGTCATAGCATCAATTATATCTTCCAAAAGCCTGATTGATAGCATTTTTCGATTCAGGCCACAGCATAAGCAGGCGTTCCTGAAGCAGGTTTCTGTCGGTAACGTCGTTCCTGAGGGCCTCGAATATCTTGAACTTGTTCAATCCCCTGTCCTCAAGGTATAGCAGAATCTGAGGCGAGAACCAGTAGCCCGTTCCGAAATTGCAGTCACGGGAAGGGTAGTTGCTTCTGCAAATCGAGGACTGTATATAATATGCCCACATTTCTCCCACCTCACAATAGCCGTGGTCCGCTTCGGAACCCGAGCCATAAACCTCGAAGCCTGAACTTACAAAGGAGTTGAGCACATAGGAAATGTAACGGTTCCAGAATCCCCTGCCAGCCTTCATAAAGTGGCTTGCGTGCGCAAGTTCGTGAATAGTGGAAAGATAGAGAGACGAGTAGCTGGACGCCGAGTTCTTGATTCCCAAAGTGACGTCGGGGAGGAAAAGTTCCAGTAGCGAAACGTATTCGCCAAGAAAATCCTTGATCACACCTTCCTCCACGAACGCTCCGTGATGAAGCATAGGTGCGCTGCTGCAATCGAGGGAGCCAAAAAGCCAGATGCGCAAGTCCGCAGGAGGCATCGAGATGGAGCGCTCACCGGAAACGCAGGATTCACAATAGTCCCAGCAGGCGTTGTTGACTACGCTGCGCGCAAACAGTTTCCTGTCAGAACTGCCGTCAACGTGCAGGCTAAGTCCGGCCTCCGTTCCCTTTCCGAGGGTCGAAACCGATGCCGGGACGAGGAGCAGGTTAAATCCGATGCAGAATCCTTTCTGATTCTTAAACACCAGCCTGTACCTCGGCGTGCCCGAGAATGTTTTGGACATCTGATAATAACCTTCCTCATCGGTGTATGCCCTGCTGAACTTAACGAAGGTATTGCAGGAAACCATTACGCCCTTGACCCCAATGGGCTCGGAGGAGCTTTCAGGGTCTAACACCGTAATGCGCCCGCAAGGAGGAACCGGATCGGACTTGACGGGATCCGAAAGCATTCCGAGGTTGCCGGTAAGACGGAACGACTCCCTTTCCACCGCTTCCCAATCTATGTCCCCGCTCTTGGCAGCCGTTCCGGAATCTGCTATAAAGCACTCATCAAGTACTTCATAATCAATTCCTTCCGGAAAGACAAAATCAGCCGGCACGACGGCATACTGCCAGGTGATGCGGCCTTCTTCAATCTCGGGGTCGTGGTACCAGTCACCTTCCTTGACAATCTGAAAATCAACCGGATGGTCAACAAGCTGAAGATTCATTGACATCAGTCTTTCCATCTGGGCATCGCTGCTCGGAAGGAATCTCACATAAAGGTCGGTAGGGTCCAGAACCACACGATCAGCCTTTGTCGGATAGAGAGAAGCGAGGGCCGCGGACATATTCTCCACGGTATAGGGATCCTCCAGTTTGTCTCCCAGCACAATCATTCCGTGCTCGACCGGCACATCGGATTCTTCGGGGTTTCCGTCTTCGCCGAAACGGTTCCCATTGCAGGCACAGACAAGCGTCAGCGCCAATAAAGATAACAAATCAAAGCGTTTCATAGTTTAAGTCGTTTTACCGTCACAAAGGTCGTAACTGCTATCGGTTTCAGCAAGGACAAATCCGATAAAAACGACAACGGGGAGCCACTCAGCAGATTGCAGGGCTCCCCGATTGAACTTTATGTAAAAAACTAGAAGTAATTTACTGTCTTCTGCTCAACGGCGCTCATAAGACTGTTGCCAAGACGGCTGACGCCGAGCCTGAAGAGATCCTTTCCGAGCCATTCCTTGCCAAGCACCGTAGATACAATCAGGTAATAGCAGAGCGCATCCTTTGCTGAAGATATACCGCCTGCTGCCTTGAAACCGACCTTGCGGCCCGTCTTTGCATAGAAAGCCTTGATGCTCTCGCACATAACGTACGCAGCTACCGGTGTGGCATTGATTTCCACCTTGCCCGTAGAGGTCTTGATAAAGTCGGCGCCTGCCTCCATAGCAAGGAAGGAAGCTTCCGCGATGAGTTCCGGAGTCGAAAGCAGTCCGGTCTCAAGTATCACCTTGAGCACGACCTTGCGTCCCTGAACCTTGCCCTCGGCATCGACGGCCTCCCTCATGGCGCGGATTTCGGCGGAGGCCGCATCGTAGTCGCCTGCAAGGAAAGAATTGAGCGGAAGGACAATGTCAACCTCGTCAGCACCTGAAGCAACGGCGCGGCGGCATTCGTCCACCTTCACTTCGATAAAGCTCTGCGAGCTCGGAAAGCAGCCGGCAACGGTGGTGACGTGCAGGTCCTCGCTTTCGCGGGCGGCCCTTACCGTCGCGGCAAAATTCGGATATACGCAGATTGACGCCGGAAGAGGGAACTGAGGGAATTCGGTCTTGAGGGCGTTTGCCTTGTTTACGAGTTTCAGGACGCTCTTTTCCGTGTCCTGGGTCTTGAGGGTGGTCAGATCCATCGCAGCGAAGCACTGCTTGAGGACCTCGTCAGTCATAAGATTGTCAAGGTTGGAGGCAATTGCCTGGATGCCGCTGTTGATGGCTTCATCAGAAGGCAGGTATGCATATTTTTCCGTAAGTTCCATAATATTAATTGTTTAGAATTGTTCTATCATTTTCGTTCCACCGGTTCCACAAGCCTTCCGGGCCTATGGACAACGGTCAGTTCCTCTTCCTCGTCAAGCGACTCGGCGGGAGCGGTCAGGACCTCAAGAGTGTCGGCAAGCTCCTCGGGCACGACGGCACAGGAATCCGGCTGCAGTTCCGCCGCAATCGAATCGGCAAGGACGGGAGCAATGGAGTCGGTGGTATCGGCAACTGCCGAAGCCTCCTTGCGCCAGGCTTCGAGAAGCGGCTTCCAGGCAAGAGAATCAGAAAAGTCCCTGTTTTCGTAACCCCTTATCCTTGCGTTGAATGCCTTTGCCCCATCTTCAATTTCCTTGAGCGAGCGTGCCTGTTCCAGCCGGCTGTCAAGTATCTGTGAGGTTTGTGTAAGGATCTTGACATAGGTATCAGGGTCGAGAAGATAGTGCTCCACGGAGGCATTGTAATCCTTGAAGGTATATCCGTACTTTCGGAAAATCGGCTCGTAAAACAGACTCGTATCCGCCTGTTTGCGCACCGCCGGATTTACCATCACCCACTGGTCGGCGACAAACATCTCTGCGTAGATCTTTGCCATCTTGCCTTGAGGGATGATGCGAGCCCGCTCCGAGCACGAAGCAAGGAGCAAGAGCAACAGCATTAGCGGCAGGATAATGTTACGGCGCGATTCCATCTACCTCAATACGGCTCCGAACTGTGTCTGGAATGTCTTGAGCAGCTTGTCCATAAGCCTTTCTGTATCCTGATCGGTCAGAGTCTTGTCCGGATCCTGGATGACGAAACTGAGGGCATACTGCTTCTTGCCCTGAGGAATCTTGTCTCCGCGGTAAACATCGAAGAGTCCGACCTGCTTGAGCAGTTTGCCGGCGCTCTTGAAGGCGGCAGCGCGCAGGTCAGCGTAAGTAACCTGCTCGTCCAGAAGAAGCGCGAGGTCGCGGCGCACCTCAGGGAACTTCGGAAGTTCCTTAAATGCAACCTTGTCCCTCTTTACTATGCTGAGCAGCACCGGCCAGCTGATTTCGGCTGCAAACACCGGCTGCTTGACTCCGAATCGGCGCGCAAATGCTGGATTAACCTGCCCTATCGTGGCGAGCACCTGTCCCTGTCCAGGAAGCTTATAGACGATTCCTTCAGAATAGACATCGGTCGGAGCGGCATCGGTCCACATCTTATAAAGGTCTGCACCATAACGCTTTACCAACAGCTCCACATAAGACTTGAGCTGGTAGAAGCTGCTCTTGCCACCCGGATTGTTCCAGCATTTCTCAGGAGTGCCGGAGAGCACGAGGCAGAAATTCTGATGCTCCTCATATCCGGCCAGAGTCTCTCCTGAACGGTCAGCAAGACGCTTATAGACGCTGCCGTATTCAAAGGTCTTGACAAAAGGAATCTGCCTGTTGACATTGTAGGCAACAACCTCCAGACCACCCGGCACCAGACTCTGACGCATCACGTTGAGGTCCTGGCTCAAAGGGTTGACAATGCGCACGCATTCCGCTGCCGGAAGCGAACTTAGGCCTTCATAATACTCCCCTTTGGTAAGGGAGTTGTTCATTATTTCAGTAAAACCATTGGAAGCCAGGAAGTTGGATATATGGTTCTTTACCGCTTCCGGGTCAGGTGAAGGTGTAGCGTTGACGCTCATCTTCATATGCTTAGGCAGCACGATGTTGTCATAGCCGTAGATTCGGAGAATTTCCTCGACAACGTCACATTCGCGATAGACATCAACCATATATGTCGGCACGGCAACCACGGCACCGCCCTCCCTGCGCTCGACAAATTCGTAATTGAGCGCGGTGAGTATCCTCTCGATGACATCGTGTCCTATGGCCTGGCCGATAAATGACTCGATTCTTTCATAATCAAGTTCTATGGTCTTGCGCTGAGCCGGTTCAGGACATAGCTCACGAACCTTGCCGCAAACGCTTCCGCCGGCACATTCCGCAATGAGCATTGCCGCCCTCTTGAGCGCATACTCGGTAATCTGAGGATCGCAGCCACGCTCGAAACGGAACGATGCATCGGTCTGAAGGCCCTGGGTCTTGGAAGTGCGTCTTACGCTAGCCGGGTCGAAATAAGCGCTCTCGACAAACACGTTCACTGTTTCTTCGCTGACACCGCTGTCCTCGCCGCCAAACACGCCGGCAATGCACATAGGACCATTGGCATCGGCAATTACCATATCGCGGGAGCTGAGTTTCCTTTCCACTCCGTCCAGAGTGCGTATAGGCTCGCCCTCAGAAGCCCTTCTCACAATCACCTTGCCGCCCGCAACCTTATCAGCATCAAAGGTATGCAGAGGCTGTCCAAGTTCGAAAAGCACATAATTGCTGATATCCACGATATTGTTTATAGGACGGCTGCCTATCGCGAGCAGCTTCTTCTGCATCCACTCAGGCGAAGGTCCGACCTTGATTCCCTTGACCGTCAAGCCCATATACCTCGGAGCTCCCTCGCTGTCAAGCACTTCGACATCCACCTTCCGAGCCTTCGGCAAATTCCTCCACGGACGGGAGCGTGAGCTCGCACTCGATGCCGTTATGCAACAGGTAAGCATACAGGTCGCGGGCAACTCCCCAGTGAGAAGCCGCATCGACCCTGTTGGCAGTAATCTCGTATTCGATGACCGCCTCGCTCTCCAGTCCAAGATATTCCTTTGCCGGAGTTCCTACCACCGCGTCCTCAGGCAGCACCATAATGCCGTCGTGACCGCTTCCTATGCCGAGTTCGTCCTCCGCGCAAATCATTCCGAAGCTCTCGACTCCGCGGATCTTGGACTTTTTGATTTTGAATTCTCCCGGAAGGACTGCCCCCAGTCGGGCGAAGAGCACCTTCTGACCAGCGGCGACGTTGGGCGCACCGCAGACGACCTGAAGCGGTTCAGGGCTTCCGTCATCGACCTTGGTAATGTGCAGGTGGTCGCTGTTGGGATGCACCTCGCACTCCAACACCTTTGCGACCACAACCCCGGCAAGGCCGCCGGGAACGGCTTCGCTTTCCTCAACACCGTCAACTTCAATGCCGATGGCTGCAATCCCGTTAACGTCGAGACTGCATTTCAAATAGTCCTTGAGCCAATTGTAACTGAGCTTCATATCTTTAATCTTTTATTACTTCAAATCCTCCGGTTCGAAAAGGGTAGCGACAAAGTCCTCCTTATCAAACTCCTTTATATCGTCGATTCCCTCTCCCGTACCGATAAACTTCACCGGGATACGGTACTGGTCCGACACTCCGACCACGACTCCGCCCTTCGCCGTTCCGTCCAGCTTGGTCACTACCAGACCGGTGATGTCCGTTGCCCGGGCAAATTCTTTCGCCTGCGAAAATGCGTTTTGTCCGGTGCTGGCATCGACAACGAGCAGTACGTCGTGCGGGCCATCAGGCACCACCTTGCGTATGACATTGCGAATCTTGGTAAGTTCGTTCATCAGGTCAATCCTGTTGTGGAGCCTTCCTGCAGTGTCAATCAGGACGACATCTGCGTTTCTCGCAACTGCAGCACTTACAGAGTCGTATGCAACGCTTGCTGGATCGGAGCCCATACCCTGCTTTACTATGCTCACTCCTGCCCGTTCAGCCCAGATGGAGAGCTGATCCACAGCTGCAGCCCTGAAGGTATCTGCAGCGCCAATAATGACCGACTTGCCCTGCCTGCGGAGCATTGCTGCAAGTTTGCCTATGGTGGTTGTCTTGCCTACTCCGTTGACGCCGACGACAAGAACGACATAAGGTTTTTTGGAAAAGTCGAAAGGCCGGGAACTGTCAGGTATGAGTTTGGATATTTCAGACCTCAAAAGCCCCACCAGCTCGTCAAAGGACATATACTTGTCCCTGCTCACTCTTTCCTCAAGGGCATCGATTACCTTGAGAGTGGTATCCACACCCATATCGGACTCGACGAGCGCTTCCTCGATCGCATCCAGAGTATCGTCATCGACCCTTGACTTGCCGGCTATCGCGCGGCCAATCTTCTGAAAGAAACTAAATGCCATATCCGGCAAAGATACGAATAATTAGTAATTATTTGAAGAGTAGATATAAACAAACAGGAGGAAAACAAAGCGGAAACACCACTTTATTTTCCTCCCGAAAATTATTCAGGCAGTTGATTACTTCTTGGTGAAGTACTCCTTTGCCTTGTCTGCCTCTACAAGCTGCTCTGTAAATACGTAAGCGCCTGTCTTAGGGGATTTGTCCATACGGATGCACTTGACCATGCTCTTGGCACCGGCCTTGGCTGCGAATGTTGCGACGGCTTTCTTTGCCATATTGTTTCTCTCCTAATTATTTGATTTCACGATGAACGGTAACCTTCTTGAGATAAGGATTGTACTTCCTGCGCTCGAGACGGTCCGGAGTATTTTTCTTGTTCTTGGTAGTGATGTAACGGGACATTCCCGGAACGCCACTTGCCTTCTGCTCAGTGCACTCGAGGATGACCTGCACCCTGTTTCCTTTTGATTTCTTTGCCATAACGATAAAAACTAAACAAGGTTAATCAATCCTTTCTTCTGAGCCTCGCGGAGGGTAGCCTCAAGGCCGTTCTTCTCGATGATCCTCATACCCTTGCAGGTAAGCTTGAGGGTCACGAATCTCTGCTCCTCCTCGCTCCAGAACCTCTTGTGCTTGAGGTTGAGGGAGAAGTCACGCTTGGTGCGCAGCTTGGAATGGGCAACGTTGTTGCCTTTCATTCTCTTTCTTCCTGTAATCTGACAAACTTTTGCCATAACTTTATACTTTTTTTTATTTTTTCATTTCAAATTCCGAGGGCTGCAAATATCGTCATAATTTTCTGATTTACAAACAGTAAACTAGACAATTCTGAAGAATCTGCGCCATCTGATATTCTGTGGGAACCGTTTGGTCCTGTCAGTCGAGAGCCATACTATGAACGGTTTACCGACTATATGATCCTCGGGAACGAAGCCCCAATAGCGGGAGTCAAGCGAGTTGTGTCTGTTGTCTCCCATCATAAAGTAGTAATCCTGCTTGAAAGTATAGGAGCCCTGTCTGAGAGCTTCTTCAACCGAAGCCCCTTCATAGCTCGATATAATCCTTTCGTAAAGCGGCAGGTTCTCTTCCGTAAGCTCCACGGTTACACCCTTTTGAGGGATCCAAAGAGGTCCGAATGAATCTCTTGACCAATGATAATCAGGCGAGAATGGGAATATCTCCCTGTAGTCCACCTGCTGGCTCTCAAGATTCGGCTCTACGCTCTCGACTCCTGGATTGGATTCAATCTCCTTAAGCATTTCTGCCGTAAGAGGCATCGCCGGATAACCCGGAAGTGCCGGATTGTAATACAGTTCCGCCTGATTGATACCCAACTTTTCCAGAGTACGGGCATTGAGTTTCTGCCCCTTGGTTCTGACCGTATAGGTCAGCTGTACTCCGGGATAAACCGTCTGCTGCTCTCCGTTGACCCAGACAAGTCCGTCACGGACTTCGAGGGTGTCGCCGGCTACAGCAACGCATCTTTTGACATAATGGTCCTTCTTGTCACTCGGACGGACTACAAACGGGCCCATCTTTGCCACCGTTTCCCTGCCGTAAAACCGCTGCAGCGCATAATAATCCTCTGAAGGAGCCTTGCACAGCACGGTGTCACCGTTCGGGAAGTTAAATACCACACAGTCTCCTCTGCGCACTTCCCTTATGCCCGGCAGTCTCCTGTATTTCCACTGTACTGAGGTGGAGTAGGACTCCTTGCCGAATATCACGTTGTGGGTAAACGGGATGGTTAGAGGCGTCTGAGGCATCCTGGCGCCATATGTCATTTTGCTTACGAAGAGATGGTCTCCGGTATAGAGACTGCTCTCCATCGAGGACGAAGGAATCTTGAACGCCTGAAAAAAGAAGATGTTGATCAGGGTGACGACAACCACTGCAAAGATGATTGCATCAACCCAGTCAAGTATCCAGTTCAGGAACTTGCTTTTCGTGCGAATAAGCTTCCTCCGGCTCACGTCACACTATTTTACAGAGTTGATGATAGCTTCGAAAGCCTGCGGATTGTTCATGGCGAGATCGGCGAGAACCTTGCGGTTGAGGCCGATGTTCTGAGCATTGAGCTTGCCCATGAACTGAGAGTAGGACATACCGTACTGACGTGCAGCAGCATTGATACGCTGGATCCAGAGTGCGCGGAAGTTGCGCTTCTTGGCCCTGCGGTCACGATAAGCATAGGTGAGACCTTTCTCGTAGGTGTTCTTGGCTACGGTCCAAACGTTCTTTCTTGCGAGGAAATTACCGCGGGTTCTCTTGAGAATCTTCTTGCGGCGTGCCCTTGAGGCAACTGAGTTGACTGATCTTGGCATAATTCAAAAAGTTTTAGAGAACCAACATTTCTTTTACCCTGCGCACATCGACAGCCTCGACAATTGCGAAATGATCGAGGTTTCTCTTGCGCTTCTTAGTTTTCTTGGTGAGGATGTGGCTGTGGTAAGCGTGCTTCCTCTTAATCTTGCCCGATCCGGTAAGCGTGAAACGCTTTTTGGCACCGGAGTTGGATTTAAGCTTTGGCATTTTTGTAAAAATTTAAATGTTAATAATATATTACCGCATCACGCGGACTATTTTTTCTTGTTAGGGGTAAGCATCATTATCATACGCTTACCTTCCAGCACTGGCATATTTTCAGGGCGTCCATAATCTTCAAGTTCGACCGCAAAACGAAGCAGCTGCTTCTCTCCCTGGTCCTTGAACATTATCGAACGGCCTCTGAAAAATATCGAAGCCTTGACCTTGCTTCCCTCCTGGAGGAACTCCTGGGCATGCTTGAGTTTGAACTGGAAATCATGTTCGTCGGTATTTGGACCGAAGCGAATCTCCTTGATTACAACCTTGCTGGCATTGGACTTCATTTCCTTGGCCTTCTTTTTCTGCTGGTAGAGATACTTCTGGTAATCAAGTATCTTGCATACCGGAGGATCGGCCTTTGCACTGATTTCCACGAGGTCAAGTTCCAACTCGTCAGCCATCTGCATGGCCTTGGCAATAGGATAAATTCCAGGTTCAGCGATGTTGTCGCCTACGAGACGAACCTGAGGAGCGGTTATCTCCTCGTTGATGTTGAGCTCATTTTCATCCTTCTTAGGCTGGAAATGAGGATTCGGTTTGCGGCCTCCCGGTTTGAAGGTCGGCTTTGGTCTGTAAGGTCCTGCCATCTACGCAAGTTCTTCAGCAATTGCTGACTTAATGTAATCAATAAACTGTTGTATACTCATACTGCCCTGGTCAACGCCTTCCCTTCTTACAGAGACGCTGCCCTCGGTAGCTTCCTTCTCACCCACGATAACGAGTATCGGAACCCTGAGAAGTGATATGTCGCGGATACGCTTGCCGAGTCTTTCGTTACGCGCATCTACGGAAGCGCGAATTTCGGAATTTTTCAGCAAACTACAAACTTTTTCAGCATATTCCGCATATTTTTCGCTGACTGGCAGTACCTTAACCTGATCAGGAGCAAGCCATACAGGCAAATGTCCGGCGGTATGCTCAAGCACAACGGCCGTGAATCTCTCAAGAGACCCGAACGGAGCGCGGTGTATCATGACAGGACGCTTCCTGCTGTCATCGGCATCGATATACTCAAGTTGGAACCTTTCCGGAAGGTTGTAGTCAACCTGGATGGTACCGAGCTGCCACTTGCGGCCGATGGCGTCCTTAACCATAAAGTCAAGCTTAGGACCGTAGAATGCGGCCTCTCCGAGTTCCACGACGGTCTTGAGACCCTTGCGTTCGGCAGCCTCGATGATTGCCTTTTCAGCCTTGTCCCAATTCTCGTCCGAACCGATATATTTTTCCTTGTTTGCAGGATCGCGGAGCGAAATCTGCGCCATATAGTCGGTCATCTTGAGGGTGCGGAACACATACAGGATGAGGTCGATGACTTTTTCAAATTCTTCCTGGAGCTGGTCAGGACGGCAGAAAAGGTGTGCATCGTCCTGGGTAAAGCCGCGGACACGGGTAAGACCGTGGAGCTCGCCGCTCTGCTCATAGCGGTAAACGGTACCGAATTCGGCAAAACGGAGCGGGAGGTCGCGATAGGAGCGCGGTTCGCTGCGGAAGATTTCGCAATGGTGAGGGCAGTTCATTGGCTTGAGCATATACTCCTCGCCCTCCTGCGGGGTCTTGATAGGCTGGAACGAGTCCTTGCCGTATTTTGCGTAGTGTCCGCTGGTTACATAGAGGTCCTTGGATCCTATGTGCGGGGTCACTACAGGCAGATAGCCGAGTTCCTGCTGCTTGCGGCGGAGGAAGGACTCGAGGGTATTGCGCATCTGGGCGCCGCGTGGCAGCCACAGAGGCAGACCGAGGCCCACCCTTCCGGAGAAGGTGAAGAGCTGCATCTCCTTGCCGAGCTTGCGATGGTCGCGCTTCTTTGCTTCTTCGAGCATGACAAGGTATTCGTCAAGCATGCTCTTTTTCGGGAAGGTGACACCGTAGATTCGGGTGAGCTGCTGCCTGCTCTGGTCGCCTTTCCAGTAGGCTCCGGCGATGGCGGTAAGCTTCACCGCCTTGATGTCGTCCACGTGCAGGATGTGCGGGCCACGGCAAAGGTCCGTGAAATTACCGTTCTTATAAAATGTAATCGTTCCGTCTTCGAGGTCCGAAATGAGCTCCAGCTTGTAAGGGTCGCCCTTTTCGGTGAAATATTTGATAGCATCGGCCTTGCAGACCTCGCTGCGCTCGAAGGTTTCTTTTGAGCGTGCAAGTTCTATCATCTTGTCCTCCACTTTCTTGAGGTCGGACTCGCTGATCTGGTGGCCACCCAGGTCAACGTCATAGTAGAATCCGGTTTCAACCGCAGGTCCTACACCGAAGCGCACGCCGGGATAAAGGGATTCCAGTGCCTCGGCCATCAGATGCGCCGATGAGTGCCAGAATATCTTTTTGGTTTCGTCATCATCCCAAGGGCGGATGCTGCCGTCAGTAAAAGCAATTTTCAACATAAAACTATAATTTACAAGGGATATTGACCCTTAATAATCCAATAACGGACAAAGATAGGAATAATTTTCTATCTTTGTATGCTTTTATGAAATGAAACGATGATAGAACGCAAAACCATTTGGGAAGAAGCCAGCCGCAAAGGGCTGATACTCGGCATTATCACGATCACTTACCTGATTCTCGGCCTGTTTCTGGACAAGTTGATAGCGGGCGGAGGCGCAAGGGCTGTGATAGGGAACGTGCTCACCACGGTGTTGTGGATTGTCAAGACGACAGTCTGCATCTACCTCCTGTACAAGTTCATTGCACGGTTCAGGCTCGACAACGCCGAGGCTGAACGTTCGGACTGCTATAGGTTCGGCTCGGCACTATCTTTTCTGAGCGCATTGCTCTACTCGGCCTTTTATCTGGCTTATGTGCTTTTTATCAATCCGACCATATTTTCGGATGCCGTTTCCATGATGGACGGAATGCTTCCTGCCGAGGCGTTGGAATCGGCGCAGAACATGCTTCCTTCAATGCCGGCGATAGGGTTTTTCAGCAACCTGATTTACTGCTGGCTCTTCGGCGTAATCCTGTCCCTGATATTCTCCAGGACGGGCGAAGACATCTTCAGAGACGGCAACACTGACAACTCCGAAGGGCAGAAGGAAGAGGAAGAATGGTAGCAAATGATTTGATTATGATAGATATTTCCGTTATTGTACCTCTGTTCAACGAACGCGAATCGCTCCCGGAACTCTGCGAGTGGGTTGACAGGGTGATGAAAGAACATTCTTTCACCTATGAGATGATACTTGTTGACGACGGCAGCACTGACGGTTCCTGGGAATGTGTAAAGGAACTTGCCGCTGCCAATTCCAACATACACGGCATTCAGTTCAGGCGCAACTACGGCAAGTCCGCTGCGCTGTACTGCGGGTTCGAAAGGGCCGAAGGCGGCACTGTCATAACGATGGATGCCGACCTGCAGGATTCTCCAGACGAGATTCCGGAACTTTACCGTATGATTAACGTGGATGATTATGACGTAGTCAGCGGATGGAAGCAGCACCGCCAGGACAACAAGCTTACCAAGAACCTGCCGAGCAAGCTGTACAACGCCACCGCCAGGATGATTACCGGCATCAAGCTCCACGATATGAACTGCGGACTCAAAGCCTACAAAAAGGAAGTGGTAAAGAGCATCGAAGTATATGGAGAGATGCACAGATACATACCATACCTCGCGAAAAACGCAGGTTATACCAAAATAGGAGAGAAACCGGTTCATCACCAGAAGCGCAAGTACGGCACGAGCAAATTCGGCCTTGAGCGTTTCATCAACGGTTTCCTTGACCTTCAGAGCCTGTGGTTCCTCAGCACCTTCGGCAAAAAGCCTATGCACTTCTTCGGCTACAGCGGACTTGCAGTGTTTTTCGTAGGATTCGTCATGACCTGCTGGGTAATAATATCCAAACTTGTCAGACAGGCAAATGGAACTGACTTCAGGGCAGTGACCGACCAGCCGCTCTTCTTCCTGGCACTGCTTTGCATCATAATCGGAGTCATGCTATTCCTTGCCGGATTCATAGGCGAGATGATTGCCCGCAGTTCAGGCGACCGCAACAATTACAATATCAAGGACAGACTCTGACAACAAGGGCGCTGCAGCCACCCATACGGCAACCGCGTGAGCTCAGGGCTACTTTTCCAACCTGCACTGCAGGCTTTGCAGTCGAAGTGACAAGTGAGGTCCAAACCTTCGCTCCTGATGGATTAAGGGCAATGATATAGCTCTCTCCGTCAGGGGCGAATCGTTTGTAAACCATAGGATAAGCCTGCTGCGGATCGCTCAGCAGTTCCCACTCTCCATCGTTTGACAGGGCAGGACTGCTTTTGCGCAGAGCTATCAGATTCCTCGTAAAGTTGAGCAGGGACTGCGGGTCTTTCTCCTGACTTGCAACAGTCAGCGAGCCGCCGTCCACAGGCCCTATAGGAAGGTAGAGCAGCGAATCGGGAACCGACGAAAAACCACAATTCGCACTGCAGTCCCACTGCATAGGCGTGCGGGAACCTGCCCGATCGGGACCGCTGCCCTCCTTATCCGGCAGGGAAGGAGAATAGCGAAGGCCGAATTCGTCCCCGTAATAGATATAAGGGACTCCGGGCAGAGTCAGGAAGAACGTCATCATAATCTTGAGCTCGTCAGGGCTGCATCTTTCGGGGATGGCGGGGCGCAGCTGGTCGTGGTTGGAGGTCGGGATTGAGAACCAGGCCTTGCCGTGGGTGCAGTCGTAGTACTTGCTGAACATCTCGAGGAATGGAGCAGGATTGCCCTTGCCTGAGCGGTCGAACCAGCAGGCTTGCGTGCTGCCAAAATAGCCTTCGGGGCGGAAGAGGCAGGCCGAATGCGTATTTGCCCAGGGGAGGATAAAGTCGATGTGGAATCCGGCCGGGACCGAATTGAGGGGGTTGCTCCATTCGGCTATCAAGGCGCATTGAGGATAGTCAGTGTCCATCCAGGCGCGTATGTTGCGCCAAAGAGCCTTTACTGCGTCACGACTCGGGTCTTCTTTGATCAAAGATGCAGCCATATCCACCCTGAATCCGTCAAAACCCTTGTCGAGCCAGAACATCATTATGTTTTTCAATTCTCTCAGAACCGCCTGTGGTCCAGGGGCATCCGTTGGCTGCTGCCAGCTTTTGAAAGGGTCCGGGTTTGCGTATCCGTAATTGAGCGCGGGTTGACAGTCGTAGAAGTTTTTGAGATAGTATTTTCCGCGAGGACTGTCACATCTGACAAAATTGCTTTGTCCGGAATCATACAAGGCTTGCTCTTCAGGGCTCAGTTCATCTATCCAGATATAATAATCTGAATACCTTTCATCTTTGGCGGATTTGGACTGTATGAACCAGGGACACTTATCTGATGTATGGCCGGCAACAAGGTCAAGACATACCTTAATATCACGTTTATGAGCCTCCTGCAGGAGTTGCAGGAGATCGGTATTGGTACCGAAACGAGGATCGGTGGAATAGTAGTCAATTACATCATATCCGCCGTCCATCCAAGCGGAAGTGTAGGTTGGATTGAGCCATATAGCGTTGACACCCAACGATTTGACATAATCGAGGCGAGAAATGATTCCTTGTATGTCGCCGATTCCGTCTCCGTCTGAGTCCTGAAAAGTTGATGGGTATATTTCATAAAAGACCGCATCTGACAGCCAGTCCGGGCCTTTTGAGTTACGAGCCTGAAGTTGACTGAAAGCAGTAATGAGAAATGCACAGGTAATGAACGTGCGGAAAGTATTTGAATATGAAACAAGCATATTGCAAATATAAGAAAAGAATGAGGAGTCGCAAAGGAGTCGCAGAGGAGTCACAGAGGACGACAAGCAGGACAACTGGTAGGACAATAGGTAGGAGGCCGAGGGACGCATGGCGTGTACGGTCGTTTATGACAAGTCGGTGTTCTTCCTGCGGCGAGCATCCTGCAAACCATCGCGCGAGCCGATGTGCCCTGGAGGCCCGTAGAATGGCGATTGCAGTG
>SAMEA3663299__coassemble_458_pt1 | contig 19201 bp, 8 predicted proteins | sample SAMEA3663299__metabat2_low_PE_002 | metagenome-assembled genome bin SAMEA3663299 (sample SAMEA3663299) | pig gut metagenome | biome: pig gut; feature: pig-associated habitat; material: faeces | place: China | collected 2013
TGTATCCCCTCGGCTTGTCGAGGCGGCTGCGGACAACGATACCGTTACCGTCAAACGAGATGGTGCCGACATCGGCTATCTTGCGGCCTATGTTCCTGAGTTCCACCGGCCAGTGACCTTCGAAACACTGCTCATAGCGCACTGCTTCCGGGGCCTGAACCTTGATGGTCACGTCGTCCTCCCCTACTTTTCCTCCATTGCGGGTGATGACCTCGAGACCCTGTTTGAAAGACAGGTCGGCAGCACGGTTAAGAGAAGTGGAAGTGAATGGGAACGGTCTGTCAATCACAGGGATGAGAGGGTCTGTCCAGTACTTCGGGATATTGCTGTATCCGATCATCGTTCCGAGAATTCCGGCAGCAGATGCGGGGTTGCAGTCCGAGTCGGCGCCGCAACGGCATGAAATGTCGATGGTCTTGAAATAGTCCTTCTGACCGTAAAGCAGGCCTATGAGTATGTAAGCGCTGTTGATGACTGCATCGATGTTGTATTCGCGATAAACGCCCTCCGGACAACCTATGTCAAAGCCGTGTCTGTCATTGACAAGGGCCCAGCAGATATTCCAATCCTCCGGATACTTTTCGTACCATCCTATGACGTCCTCCATCGCGTTGCGGAATTTGGTTCCCTTAGGAATGGTCTTGAGCGCTTCCTTCACGACAAACTCGACGTCATCGCTTACAAAGGCGAGTGCATACATCGCAGCCACATAGACTCCTCCGTACCATCCGTCGCCATAGTTCATCATATGACCAATGTCATCGCAGTAGTATGATGCAGCGTTGACCATACCGGGAGCCATAAGTCCGGCATAGTCAGCCTCGATCTGGAAGTCGAGGTCGTCGGCGTGCGGGTTGTTTTCCCAGTGACCCGAAGCAGGCGGCATAATGCCCTGCAGAATGTTGTAGCGGGCCTGCAGGTTAGCGTGCCAGAGATGATACTTGGCGTGCGCGAACGCATCGGCAAAGTCCTCGACCTTGGCATCCAGACCCTTGCGGTCAAAGACCTCGACGAAGGTCAGGTCCATATAGATATCGTCATACAGATACGGAGTGTTGTTGTATCTGTACTCGACATCGCCCGGATTCCAGCTGATGTCGATGTACTTGTGGATAGGTATGGCCCATTTAAATTCTGTCGGACCGCCGTACGTACATCCGATAACCTGTCCGGCCCAGCCTCCGAGCATCTTGTCGCGCAGGACTTCCTTGGAGATGGTAACGTCGGAACCGTAGGTGACCGCCGACGCGGATACTCCGAGCAGAGCAGCCGCTACAGATAAAATGATTCGTTTGAATGTCATAAATTATTGTTAAAAACAGGCCGGCCATCAGAGACAGTCGGCCTGGATCATTAGAATAATGCTATTACTTTTTGATGAGAGTCATTCCCTCATAACCGGAAGGGTTAATCTGGAAGAAGTTGCTATAAGTACTAAATGAACCCGCACCAATGGTACTGTCGCTGGTGATACCGACACCGAAGCCTATGACTGCATTCATAGAAGCGTCAGAATACTGTGTCAGAATCTGAAGCGGAATATCTGCGCTCGTCCTGTTCTTGTAAACGAAGGTCTTGAGATCCTCTTTTGCAGTGAACCAGATATATGAGTAGTCAGGATTGCCCTGTTCAGGAATTGCAAATAACCAAGGCTTGCCCCATGCCGTTGCGCTGATGGTGGCAAGTCCAGGATAGAAGACAACCAGCTTGCCGTTCACTTCCTGTCCTGCTCCTTCACGTGTATCGAGGAAGAGACCTATCTTAGCAACCTGATTCTCATAGTCCACAACTGCGCATACATCAAGGACTGCGCTGCCACAAAGACCGGTAAGACCGAAAGTATTGGTATATTCAACACCATCAGCGGCAGTAAGAGGCGTGCTTACGCGAGCCGCAACAGGTTCAAGAGCCACAGTGGCAGGATCGGCTGCAGCAATCGCCGCTCCAGAATTTGCAAATGCCTTGGCAACTAATGTCCAGGATGCCTTGAAATCTGCCGGTGCGAGCTGGGTTATGACAACACTTGCTCCACTTTCGAAGCTGAGGGATGCGGTACGTGGATTGCCGGTGGCATTTTCCGTCCATGCGATCTTGCCGTCAGCATAGCTGAGGAAGTCAGAGGAGATGTTCTGGCCGGCACCCATAGGGAATTCCATTGAACCGGCTTCATCATTTTTCCAAAGAATGATGGTCCTTGGCTTTACGGTGAGAGTTCTCGTTACATCATAAACCTTACCGGCCTCGAAAGTCTCCTTCTTGAGTTCAAGCGCGGCCTCGAAAGTCTCCTCATCGTTCTCAACTACAATCTTGGCATCCTTGAAGTTGTCGGCAGCCCATACACATGCAACAGCTACGAAAGTAGAGTCGTCCTTGTTGACAGATGCCGGTTTAAGCACGATCGATCCCTTCTCTGATGAAGCCAGAAGTTCACCGTTTGCCACAACGGGCTTGTTGTGTATGCCTTCACCGGAAATGGTGATGACAGCATTTGTCATAGGAACGAAGTTATTGAGCTTGACATTGAAGCGGAGAAGAGAAGTCTTGTATCCGAAATTCACCTTGGCGACTGACACACCGTTCTCAGTCTTTATATCGGCAACCTGACTGGTTCCGAAGAGGATGTGGCGACCCTGTGCATCAGCCAAGGTATTCTGAACCGAGAGGTCAACCGCAATACTGTCTTTGGCATAGCTGACCGCTGAACCCGAGTGTATATAGGCGCCGAGTCTGGTAGCCCCTTCAGGAACAGAGAATTTGGTGATGACGAACTTGGCTTTTTTGCCGTCATCAGAAATAGAGTAGTAATCAATAGGGAGGTCACAATTGCCCACGAGAGCATTGCCCTCACCGTAGAAGAATACCGAAATTACCTCGGAACTGGTGAACGTGGCGCTGTAGCCTTTGTCCGTTTCAGTGTAGCCGAGCTTGGTATCCTGTCCTATTGTAGCTTCAATCACGAACTTACCTTCTTCCTTTACTGGAGCAGGAGTCGGATCGACTTCTACAGCACAGCCGGAAAATACAGCGGCAAGTGCAAATAAACCGAGTATTCTATTTTTCATAATATTTATCCTCCTCATTTATTAAATCTCACCACCGTTTTCGATATCGAATCCGTTGCCAAGGTCTATCTCATCAGTGTATGAAGGGTAGATGAATGTGTTAGGCGCAGCCCACTTGAGATAATCAACACCGTTATATGCACCCTTTACAACGACCCACGCATTGAGAGCATCCAAGACAGTGGCATAAGGTGTGTTATTTACTGTCACCAGATCAGGAAGCTTGCCTTCTGCATCAAATGTTGTACAGTTATTATGGCTCTGGAAAGCCTTTGAGGCAGGACCCCAAAGGTTTGGACATTTACCTTCAAGGCTATACATATTGTAAATATGACCCTGGGCAGTAGCGTTGTATCCGATGATGCCTCCGACATTGGCGCCATCAACCGGTGCAGGAACGGTTCCATCCTCAGCGGCAACAGGACCGACAACACCTGTATTGCAGCAGTTCTCAAGCCATCCGTTTGAACCGTTATTTATATAACCTGCGATACCTCCGGCATTAGGGTCCTTCTTTGCTGCATCAGTATAGGTGATGTTACCTGCATTCAGACTGTTGTAAATAAACACACCCTGGCTCTTTGTATATGAGAGAGCCGAACCGAAGATACCTCCGACACCCTGATTGGCGTGGATATGGCCGTGGTTCTCACAGTTCCAGATGTTGAGACGGCTCCAGTTAGAATAACGGCCATAGCAACCTACAATACCTGAAGCGTGCTGAGGGGCGTGAACGTAGCCCTTGTTGGTACAGCTGACCACATCAACACGGGCAACATTGTTCATAACCCAGGTGTAACCTATGATACCACCTGCAGCATTTCCGCTCGTTACGACAACCTCTCCCTCATTGTGGCAGTTGCGTATGGTGATCATCGCAGCATTCTTTTCATGCCAGCTCTGAACGTGACCTGCAATACCTGATGCCTGATAACGTGTTGTAGTAATGGTTCCCTTGTTCACGCATCCGTAAACCATTGCCTGGGTTGCAATCCAACCGGCTATACCGCCTGCTGCATCCTGAGAAACCGATACCGCGCCACTGTTGACACAGTTGATGACATTTCCCCAATAAAGGCTTCCCACAAGACCGCCTGTCTTGTTGACACCTGAAATGCTTCCACTGTTCTCACATCTCTTGAGATACACGTTCTGACCGTAGGCAGAAATACCTGCAGCGCCTGCAAGCCAGGTTGCCTTGCCGTACTGTCCTTTTGAAGTACCCAGGAAAGAACCGCCTGATCCGGAAGCTGAAACTGAACCGCTGTTCTTTGAGTCATAGAGGTTTGACGTATAGGTATAACCGGTGATTCCACCTACATTGGTTGTACCTTCTACAGTACCGGTATTGATACCACTCTTGACTGTAAGAGCTTTGGCGTAACCAATCAGACCTCCGACGTGAGAATTGGCTGAAACGATGTTACCGTGGTTTTCGCAGGACTCAAACTGAAGATTTGAATTGGATCCCGAATCGGCATAGCCGGCGATACCACCGACATAAGCGGCAGAAGAAGTAACGTTTGCCTTGTTGACTACGCGCTCGAATCTGGCACCTGTACCAGCATTGACAACACCGGCAACAGCACCTGTATAATTTGAAACTGAAGCTACGGAACCCTCAACAGTAAGGTCGTGCACATATGCAGAATCTTTGATGTATCCGAAGAGACCTGTTCCACGGCCTTCGAGACGGTTGTTCATAGCAAGGGTAACTTTCTTGCCATTGCCGTCGAATTCGCCCTGAAATGCTCTGTAAACGCCGTTCTTGTTGTCATAGGTACCGACTGGCAGGGAAACGCCCGCAATGTCGGCAACCAACTTCAAGTGCTTTTCCTTGAGAGAATTGCCTTCGTTTACGGTATAAGCGAGAACAACCATCTCACCAATGGTGCTGATCTGGTAAGGATTCTCGGCTGAACCGTCACCGCCCATAGGCTTGAGGTCTTCACCGATCTTTCCGAGGTCGAAGAGGTCGTTTGCCTTGAGTTCCTTGTCAGATACGGTGGCCTTGGTTTCAGAAGCGTGCTGAAGGTCGAGGGTTGCTGCGGTAAGGTTGAATCCGGCGGAATATGTTCCAGGGATTACTGAAACATAGAAGTCACCGGCGGAACCGCCCACCTGTACTGATACGTTTGAGAAATAAGTTCCGTTTTCTACGGCTTCAACGACCGGTTCTCCGCCTGCGAAGGAAACGGAAACAGGGCCGGAAAGGCTGTTTTCATTTGCATTGACCGAAGCAAAAACGACAGGAGCGTCAGTAATTGCAGGAACCTTGAATTTCAGCACAGAAGTCACGTTCCTCAGACTTATCTTCCTGGCAGCATCATCAGCAACGGCGCAGGCGATGTTTGCAGAACCGAAAGTACCGTTCTGTGTCGAAGGAACGTTCACAATGATTTTACCCTCCGTTGTTACGGAATCGCATACATTGTAAGGATATACTGCATAGAGAGTGCCTTCGAGAGCTGTAGTGAACTCACAATACTTCTCTCCAGCATAGAGAGCATCAACGATAACGGTATCACTTTCAGTACCGTTAGTAAGGAGAATCTTGTCGCCCTCCGACCAGAGAGTCTTACCCTGACGGTTGATGGATGTCTTTGTCTCTTCATCAAATCCGCAAGTGAATGTACGGAGTGTCCTGACAGGAGTCTCGATAGGAGAAAGTTCATTCACGGTGCAGGCAGCGAAGCCGAAGACTGTCGCAGCTGCAAGGATCATATATGATAACTTTTTCATTTTCAAAACGATTTATAGATTACTTGTTCCACTCCCAATCCGGTTTGTTATAGTCTTCTGTACCGGTAGAGTTTTCCGGCTGGTCAGGTTCCTCGTTAGCCGTTACTGAAACCTTTCTGATTTGCCAGGTACCGGCCTCGGAGTCTTCCTTGCTGGTATAGGTAAACTTGAACTGAACTACGGAACCGATGTAATCCTCGAGAGAAATGCTCTCTGAAGGGATGATGTCACCCTTGGCGTATTCTTCCTCGTTAGGATATGAATATGCCGAAACAGGAAGTTTGGTCCACTCGCCACCGTCCTTGCTGATCCAAACGGAAGTCTCCTGTCTTGCAGCAAGATAATTGTTGAAGTTGGTCAATACGTGCTCAAACGCAAATACCGGCTTCTTTGCTCCCTTGAGGTCAACCTTTTCAGTGTAGAGGCAGCTCTCGGTGGTGTAGCTCTTGTTCTTGTATCCTGATGCTGTCCAGCCATTTGAAGACCAGGACCATATATACTCAAGGTCATATGGGAACACAGGATTGTTGACAACGACTCCGTTCTCGGCATTGGTGTAGTCGAAAGTACAAGGGAACGTCCGTGTAGCAACTGAGTTAGGATCAGGCTCCGAATATGGGGTAACGCTCTCGAGCCAGCCATACTTGAGCTGAGCCTTGCCATCAACATCAACACGGTAACCAACAATGGTAACGGCGTCACGCTCGGCAACGTTGGAAAGTTTTCCTCCCTCGGTGCCATAAGGAACCTCAGATGCGCTGAGGCCTGCAACGGTAACGCTGCCGCTCTCGTCCTTGAGAGAGAAAGAGCCATCGCTCTTGAGGCTCTTGACAACGCCGGAAAGTCTCACTTTCTGATACTTGTAGGTATCAGAAGCAGCAAGGAACTGTGCAGCAGTCTTGTCCTGAACCTCAGCAGGGACATATGCTGCCTGACTTACCTTTACGACTGACTTGAGCTTGTTTTCCAGGCAGGAGAATACCAGTTCGGCTTCACGCTCGAGATTGTCGTTTGCGGTGACCGTAACAGTAACCGTCTGAGTTTCCTTGGAAGGGTCTCCGCTCAGCGGCTCAACAGTAACCCAGGTCTGGCTGGAAGATACGGTCCATTTGACCGTGGCAGTAAGGGAAACGGTTTTTGAACCGCCTTCAACCCCGAACTCCAAAGAAGCAGGACTTGCCTTAACAGCAGGTTCTCCGTAATCAGGCTCTTTTGGCCCGCACGCGTTGATTGCAAACAATGCAACAACTGCCAAGGAGAGAGTTTTGAGAAGTTGATTCTTCATTGTGATGATAGTTAATAGTTGATAATGATTATGGATTAATTTCTGATGAGAGTCATACCGTTGGCGTCAGACGTGCCGTAATTGGCCTGATAGATGGTAATCCAGTCGGCCTGGTAAGCACCGCTTTCGGTATTTTTGGAGGTAGTACTGCGAACAAGGGAAGCTTCATCTGCAGACTCGGAAGTGAAGTTCATCACCTCAATGCCTATGATGGTGTCTCTCTTGTATGAATGTTTAGAGCTTATCTTCTGTGTATGAGGAAGATACTTAGCCTCAATGCTTCCGTTGCCAATGCTTGTCGTCATCCAGAGCCAGTCATAATCCGGATCGCCAAGATCGGTCCTTCCGAACTCGTACTGACCCCAGTTTGAACCTTCAAGTTCAGCAAGGAAGGCTCCGTAAGTATCTTTAAGAGCTCCTTCAGTTATCTTCTGAGCCTTGCGGCCATCCATAAAGAGTCCGAGTCGCACCGTCTGCCCGGCATAATCGATCATTACACAGGCATCCATAACGAGATTTGCAGCCATTCCCCTGATACCGAGGTTGTTTGCAATCTCTTCCGTACCAAAGACAAGCTTTTCGGTACTCAGAGGATCGCCGACAGTCACTACAGTGGAAGCCTTAGCATTGCGTGAGAAATAGTTGCCACGACCGCCAAATTGGCTGGAGTTCAAAGTCCATGAGCCTTTGAAATCCTGCACAGAGAGCTGTGTATGCTGATAAAACGTTCCGTCAGGCAGGCTTATGGACGCAACTCGCGGCTTTCCGCTCTCATTTGCAGTCCAGCTGACGCGACCATCGGAATATGAGAGCCAATCAGATGAAACCGAGCCGCTTCCAGCACTGAGCGTCTTTGATCCGGCAGCATCGTCGGACCAATTCTTCTCCGTGCGTGCGCCTACGGATACAGTTCTTGTCAGCACATTGCTCTGCGCATCCCAACTGTCATAGGCAATTAGTTCAACTTCGTATTTGCCATCCTCAAGACTTCCGAGAGACTGGCTCCAGCTTGTCTTCATCTGAGAAGGCAGAGGATAAAGGTAAAAGTCTGCCAGATGCTTCCAGGTCTTGACGACGCTGCCGTCCTTGCGCAAAGTAAGGACATAGTGATGGACAAATTCATCATCGCTTCCGGCTGCCCAGACTGCAGTTGCCGATCCGTCCTGAGCTATGTTGACATCAAATGTACTGAGCTGCGGCGCACCATTGATGAGCGAACGTGTCGCATGCTTATACTTGGCAAGGTGAGCCTTGTCGGCTGTCGGATAATCGGAAGAGAGCGGCTCCCCTATCACGGCATTATTGTAAAAGTCCATCCTGAGCAGACGGAAATTGCCGCTGGCATCGAACTGAAGCAGGTTGCCCTGAGAGAACTGCTCGCAGTCCTTCATCACGGTTGCAGACTTCATATTCTCGTAGCGGCCATTCTCTATCGCCATATAACGCACTGATGCGCAACCAAATACGCTGAAATTATCCTGCCATACGCTTCTCGGGTCGTTAAGCGGGAAGTGGAGGTGTCCTCCAAATACCATAACCTGAGGATACTTATTAAGAATGGTGGTCAGCGCCGAAGTCGCCCAATAATGTGCCGAAGACGAATACCATATTCCATCTGCCTCACCGAGGAGACTGCCGTAAATGGTATTTGCAATCATAGGGTGAGTAAGGATAATCACGTAACGCTCCGGATTGGCAGCAGTCACCTCGGCAAGCTGTTCGTCCAGCCAGGTAAGCACAGCCGGGTCATAAACTATAGGCTGGGTGCCGTTCGGAGTAACGCCAAAGATATGGTAACCATTTACCACACAATGCCTTGCCTCATAATTGGTACGCATAGTCTGGTCAATGTCAGCAAGATAATAGTTGTCACCGAGTACATTCCTCATATAAGCCGCATCAGAAGCTGCTGTAGCAGACCAGCGATAATTAGGCACGTCGTGATTGCCGACGGTATATATGAGCGGAACATCGACCGGGTTGAACACAGACTCGAATGCAGACTTAAACTGTGTGAGCTGGGTATTGTTAGGCTGGTCGATGAGGTCTCCTGCGACAAGCATTGCATCCAGACCGTTCTCGTCCTGCTCAAGAGCCTTGGTCTTTAACTGCCCCGCAGCCCTGCCCCATTTGTCCGCATAGGTGGTACCGTTTACGTGAACGTCACTGACTATGCCGAATGATGCAACAATCTTGCTTGGGTCAAAGCCCTTGGTCTTGACGGAAGGATTGGTTATGAAGAATGAAGGAGCCTGATATACGGTACCTTTCTCAACTTTGAGATATGCGTTGCTCTGGGCATAACCTATCTGCTTGCCGTTCTTGTCGTAAACGGAAAGTGTATAGCCGTTGTTGAATTTGAGCCCCGGGAAAAGACCGAAGCAGGCCGGTTCACCTGGAACAATGTCACGCGACATAACGGCCGACGATTCGAAAGCAGGCACGGAACTGCCGTTAACGGCAAAAGAGCTGAACGAAACCTGCATATTCTTGCTGATGGCTTCACCCGCGTTGCCTTTGAGTTCGACTCTGGCAGCGGAAGGCTCGTCCACGACAAACTGCAGCAAGGAATACACATTCTGGAAATTCAGCTCATTGCTGCCGTCAACGGTCCTGGCAACAGTGACCGAAGGAACAGCAGGAGCATCGTTCGAAAGGTCGGAAGTACTCCATGTTTTGTTTCCATAGCCCATCGTTCCGGTACCGAGAAGGACTGCATAATAGGCTTCAACACCCTCCTTGATTGCTCCGGATGAGACCAATTCGGCAGTTCTGCCGTCAGCGGAAATGGAATTTGGCCGAACTACCTCCGTAACAAGCTCTCCGTCAACGTAGCAGGCAAGTTCAATTTCGTCGTTAGCCGTCCAGGACGTCTTGAACGGAGCCGAGGCTTCGGGAAGAATTCCCTTGAGCGACACGGCCTGCGGCTGAGGTTCCGGCTTGGGATCGACTCCCGGCGCAGTGTAGAGATTGCCGGCAGCGACGGTCAGGGCATCTGAACTGGTGCAGGTGAAAAGCGCATTGCCCTGGGCGTCAAATGCGGTTATGACATAGCCCTCGGCAAGGGAAAGTCCGGGATAAAGACCGAAATAGACGGTCTCGCCCGGCTTAATGCTCCTGCGCAGTGTTTTAGATGCAGAATATCCGGCCTTATCGTTCTCCTTAAGGTCTTTGGAGGCAAAGTCGATTATGAAAGGCTTGGAAACAATTTCTCCCTTATTGCCAGCAAGCTCGGCATAAGCGACCTGGGTATTGTCTGTTGAAAATGCAAGCAGGGCATAGCTGTGTGTAAATTGCAAGACCTGACTTGCGGTTTTGCATTTTGCTATGGTTACGGAAGGAACGGAGACTGTACCGGAGGACATATCGGCAACCGCCCAGCCATCAGTTCCTGAGAAAGAAACACCGCTTTCAGGCAGTATGGCATAATACTCCGATGCATCGGAAGGAAGTGTTCCGTCGCTGACAAAACGCGCATTCGTTCCATCATCGAATATTTCGCCGGCTTTTATTGTTTCCGTGATAATCTTTCCATCCTTGACACAGGCAACACCGATAAAATCACCTGTCTCCCAGGTCCCCTTGAAAGGGCTCTGGGAGAAGGCATTGAGTTTTGCAGAAAACTCTGTATTTGTAGCGGGAGGCGGCACCGGCGCAGGATCCTTGCAGGCACTAAGCAGTGAAACAAGCAATAGCGCAGTAGCCCCCATAATCATTTCTTTATTCATTAATCAGCCTGTGAAGGAATATAACCATAAGGGATAAGTTCCCAAAGATTAACATAACCGTTCTCTTCGTCCCAGGAGTTGGTAAACACCAATGAAAGATACTTACCCTGCTTGGCAGAAGATGCATAAACGGTATATTCACTGTTCTTGGTAGTGAGGAGAAGGTCGAGGAACGATATGCCGAAATTGTTCAGATAATCGTTATCGTTAGGATCATACGCCTCATTACCAACGTAAATAGATAAGTTCTTGATATAACGGAGAGACTCACTGTTCGGATTCTGCACAAAGGTAAATCCGGTGAAGGCAAATTCTTCGCCTGCAGAAGTATTTGTATCGAAGACAAGTATCTTAGGGAACTTGTTCTTGAGGTCATCGGACTTGGCGCTCTGCCAGGTACTTCCAGCATTGATTTGACCGTCGAAGATATACTCAAGTGCAGAACCGTCGGCCACCTGACCCTTTGTTGCAGACTTGCCCCAGCGCTTTCCGTCAAGCTGGTATGAGATGCCTACACTGGACTTGTTCCACGCACGCCATACAGGATCGAGTCCGCCTTCAGGAAGGAAGCATGAAGCATACTCGAAATACTTGCCCTTCAGTGCACCCGGAAGTACTATTTCGTTGCTGGAAGGATCGAGCTTCGTTTCAAGTTCAACCCACTCGTCTGATGAGTTCTTATACCTGAACTTGGTCGATATCATTTCATTGGTGGATCTGGTAAGTTTTATCCTGGCATCATTGCCTTCCATATACGCCTGATTGATGGTACGTTCGGTACGGGATGAAAGCCAACCGTTTCCATAAGGAGATACAACAATCTCGGAAGCCACAGACTTGTTTCCATCCTCATCGAGATTAACGACATTGAAAGAATAGGAACGGTCATCAAGGTCATCAATTTCAAATGAGATATTGGAGCCGGAATAATTGGAATAGCTGATTTCGCCAGACGATTCAGCGTTGTTGTCCCAATATACTATGAAACTTTCCACGGAAGGATCCATAGGTTTTTCCCACTTGAGGACGAGGCGGTTGAAACCTTTGTCCGCGCTCAGGTTCAAGACCTTTGCAGGATAATTGTAGCCGCCCGGCTTGACCCATTCCTTATATATGTCGTCCTGACTGTAGCAAGACGTAAGCATTACCCCGACACAAAGGGCTGCTATTATATTTCTGACTATTTTCATAACTATTTCACTTCTGATACAACTTTGCCAAAGAAAGTAACTTCACCGAAGCATATGGCGCCTTCAGTAGCCCTGAGTTCCCAGGTTGCAAAAGTATTGGCAACGACAACCCTGACATAGCGTATTTCATCGTTGCAACGAGGATAAGCCTCTGTGTCGAACTCGTAGTCCGCACCCTCGTTGTAGGCTACTATATCCTCATTGTCCACAGCACCTACAGAACCGTCATCCATATAGCCTGATGGCTTCGGGGTGGTGAATTTGCCGAGACAGAACCAGTCCTTGCTGAAACCATGCTCAAGATTGGGGTCAGGGTCTCCGTCAATCCTGTTGCTGCCCCAGAACTCTATTTCACGTACGGCGGAATCCTGGAAAGGATTGTAACCATACCTCTGATGAACAAGCACTCGGGATATCGAAGCCACACAGCCGAGATCGATGGTAAACCAGCCCGGAATAGGAGCATACTTGTCAGTTGCGAAGATTTCGCCCGGATTGCCTGCGTGGGCGTTTCCGAGAGGATTCGGCCAGGATGAGTTGGTCACCTTGCGGTCAGTACCGTTGTCACCACCGTTCCACAGCCACTCGAGAGCTGTAGTGGAACCCGATGCTACGAGATTGTCATCTTCGGCAGGGGCGTGAGAGAATCCGCTGCACTGAAATGTCTTACTGGTAATGCCATCGTCAGATACTGTGACGGCACGGGCGGTCTTGGGAATCACAACCTCAACTATTGGAAGAATGGTTTTCCAGACTGTGTCGGAATAGTTGTTCCACCTGTCACGTACGCAAACTCCATATACGGCTTTCTCGATAGGAAGCTTACGACGGGTAAGCTTGATGTCGTTCTGACCTGTAAACAGGGTGGTAACCTCAACCCATTTCATATCCTTGACCGGTTTGAGAGTATCTGCAAGGTCGGTATCCCTGAGTATGGTTACCGCCAGTGCATCCTTATTCTCATTTCCGAGGATGTGAACCTTCACTCCGCCGAAAGTAGGAAGCAAGGTAGGACGTACGGTCTTTACGGTTGGAGGAAGAGGCTTTACCTTCACCTCTACAGGAGAAGACTTTGTTTCATTGATATTGAAAGCGCAAACTTCTACCTTACGCTCATCATCATTAGGGAAGCCGCAGATGACCAGGGAGTCAAGGAAGCGGGAAATACGAGCCTCAACAAGTTGTCCGTTGCGTTCATATGAAGCAATCACACCCTTGATGGTCTTGTCTTTAGGCAATTGTATCTTAATGACTGCACCACCCGGAGTCGAGCGTACACTGACTACTTCAACAGGGTCAGGAGCAGAAAGGGCATCATCCTTCTGATCGATACGACCGTAGGTAGGATCGGCAAGATTGCAGGATGCAAAGGCAATCAAGGCTGCTGCAACTGAGAGTATATACTTGATCTGTTTCATAATGATTACCATCCAATATTTTGAACAAGATTAGGGTTGACTTCGATATCACCCTTCGCAATCGGCCAGAAATAGTCCTTGAGACCGAAGTTCTGTTCCTGAAGCAGGGTCTTTACATAATAGTCCTCAGGAGTTGAGCCTGAAACGGTAAAGCCGTAAATGTTTTTCTGATAATGCTCAGGAGCTTCCTTCCAACGGCGTATGTCCCAGAATCGCTGGCTCTCGAATGCAAGCTCATTGAGTCTCTCTGCGTGAATGATATCGCGCATACCCACCTTTGAATTGTAGAAACGAGGAGAGTTGCTGTATTCATCCCAGGATGTCTTTACGTCCGGAATCCCGGCACGGGTGCGGATAGAATCGACAAGTGCGAACATAAGTTCAGAATGCTCACCTTCCGGACCTTCAGTTTCATTGATTGCCTCAGCATAAAGAAGATAGAGGTCGGTTAGCCTTATCATAGGATATGCATACCTGTAAGAAGTGAAACTGTTCGCCGCTGTCATATTGCAATAGTGAGGCAATATTTTTTTCGGGAACAATCCGGTAACGGGACCGGTTTCACGGCCTGACTTGGCATTTACCTGACCGATACGGCACTTGAGCACGTGGAGATCCTCAGGCTTAGGGTCGATATACTGTGCATCGGACATCATTGAGATCCAGGTACCTCCGTCAAATCCGAGAGAAGAATAGTAACGTGGTTCCCTGTAGAAATTGAGACGCACTGTCGTATAATTCGGTTCCAGGTAAAGACTCTGGTTTGCATCCGCAGTCTTGAGCTCATAAGGATTTGCTCCCGCCCACTCAAGGTCATTGCCAATAGGGAGTCCGTTGCGTGTATAGAATTGTTCTGCAATCTTAAGCGGAACGCCTATGAACTGATAGCAGGCAAGAGAGTGCGAGTAGGAGGAGAAGTTAGGATGACAAAGCTGCTGGAACATCCTGTTGTAAGATGTGTTGACCTGGGTATTTGCCCAGATGATTTCCTGATTCCAGTTGTCATAGAAAGAACAACGGAGAATAAGGTCCCTTTCCATTGCCGGATCCAGGCTATAGGCAGGATGGGCAGCCCTGAATGCTTCCTTGTCGAAAAGGGAGTATCCGGCGCTCGTACAGAGCTGATAAGCAGACTCACAGGCATCCATAGCGTACTTCCAGGCTTTGAGCTTCTCTTCATCAGTCTTGGTCGGGAAAAGGTGTTCGCCCCTGTTGTCAACGAGAGAATAGAAATCCTGGTTGCCGTTGAAGAGAGGGCTGGCGGCATAAACGGCTACCTTTGCCTTGAAAGCGGCGCAGATACACTGAGTGGCGCGACCGTACTCCTCGTCGGACAGAGGGATGAGTGGCAGATAAGGCTGGGCTTCATCGAGAAGTTCGAATATGTACGCGAAGCAGGAGTCGATAGGGTCCCTGTAAACTCGCACTTCCTCTATGCTGGAGTCCATATCAAGACTCTGCCTTACGATAGGAACAGGTCCGTATTTGCGGATGAGGTTGAAGTGATAGTAAGCCTTGAGGAACTTGGCTTCGGCCTTCCACTGCATTTTTTCGGCACTGGTCATATCAGGAACGTCATCCACGTTCTCCACAAGGATGTCACAGCACCTTATGCCTCGGTACATAGTAGCCCAGTCAGCTCCGATTACATTGGTGGAAGACATCTGTCCACGGGCGATACCGAACATATATGCGGGCACACGACCCGAAGTATTGGTCACGGCTCGACCCACAAGGTCCCACATTTCATCTCCACCAAGCATCGCAGGGTCAGAACCTGGCGCTCCGTCATTTGTCATATAAGAGTAGCAGGTCGCCAGATACTTAATTGCACTTGAACGGAGGTAGAATGCCATTTCAAGAGTGGCGACACCATCATCCGGCACAATGTCGAGCCATCCGTTACATCCCGAAAATGAAAAGATGGAAGCGGACGCAAGCAAACCTAATATATATTTCTTTATGCGTTTCATCGTCATCTACTATTTGAAGGTTACGTTGAGACCAATATTGAATGTCCTCTGAATAGGATAATTGAGTCCGTGTCCGGCAAGCTCAGGGTCCCACATCTTGAATTTGCTGAAAGTAAGAAGGTTGTTACCCTGGAAGTAGAACCTCAAGCCTTCCACGTGCAGCTTGCGTGTAAGCTTGTTAGGAAGGGTATAACCAAGTTCCATCTGCTTGAGGCGGAGGAATGAACCGTCACGCATCCACCATGTGCTGGTAGCTGTGTTGTTCAAGTTGCGATAAGCGCTGTAACGTGGCCAGAGGGCATAGATATCACGGTTGTCCTCGCTCCAGTGATTGTCGGAATAAGCCTTGAGCAACTGGGTGTTGTTATAGAAAGGATGTGTTTCAGTGGCATTGATCCAGAAGGACTCGTTGGCAAGGCCTTGGAAGAATACCGAGAAGTCTATTCCCTTGTATCCTGCCGAAACACCGAAACCGTAGATGATTTCCGGAGAAGTAGGATATCCGATAGGAACCCTGTCCGCATAGTTGATCACGCCATCACCGTTCACGTCGGTGTACTTGATGTCACCACCGCCATACTGCGAACCGAAAGATGTCTGGGAAGGACTGTTGGCGGCTTCTTCGTCATCAATGAAAAGACGCTCTGCAATGTATCCCCAGACCTGGTTAACTGAATATCCCGGATGTTGGCGGTATGCCTCGGCGTATGTAGGCTCCTCATAAACCATATAACGGCTCCTTGAGAAAGTGAAGTTGCCGCGGGCTGAAGCCCAGAGGTCCTTGCCCCAGGTCTTCTTGTAGTCCGCCTGGATATCGATACCCCAGGCGCCAGCCTCGCCGATATTGGCAGATGTCTGGGCCTGCAATCCCATAGTCGAAGGGATATCGGCCCTCGCCATAAAGATATCGGTACGGTGCTCGGTAAAGTACTCAGCAATCATATTGAAGGAGTCGAACAATCCGAGCTCGAGTGCCAGGTTGGACTTGTAAGCGGTCTCCCAGGTGATGGCATCATTTGCATATCTGGAAATGCCCACACCTTTGTATGTAGTCTGCCAATTCTTTCCAAAGGTAGCGGCATATGCATCGCTGTTCATATTCATATTGGAAAGATAGTAGAAACGGTTCTTCGAATCACCGATATTGTCATTACCCACAAGTCCGTAAGAATAACGCAGCTTGAGATTGTTGACATATTTGGTTATCGGCTTGAACCAAGGTTCGTTAGAAACCATCCAGGCTGCACCTACAGAAGGGAAGAAACCCCAACGGTGCTTCTCGTGGAAACGCTCGGAACCGTTGTAACCGAAGTTGAACTCGGCAAAATAGCGTTTGTCATAACCGTAGGTAAAACGGCCTGAAAGACCGGCATTTCGGGACGGCAGGGAGAGCTGAAGAGAACCGGCATTTGCCTGAACCTTCTCGTATGCGGTAAGTACAAGAAGTCCGGTAACGGCGTGTTTGCCAAAGTCACGGGCATAATTCAAACGCGAATCGGAGTAGAGAGTATTGGTAATTGTCTTCGGCCCTTCTGAATATGAAAGATAGTCAGTACCATTGTCGTTAATTCTGTTGATATGATACTCTCCCGTGTATGAGTCATAAGCACCGAGAGTGTACCAGAAAGGATGGAACGAGCGGTTAACGGTAAACTCTGCTAGACGGGTAAGGTTAAACAGAGTCATGAAACTGAGACCCTTGGTGATGAAGCTGAGGTCCTGGTCAAGCTGGAGAGCGGCAATCATCTGGGAACGCTGGTAGTCCTTGTAACCCATTACGAGGTTGGCATAAGGGTTCACGTAACCACCCTCATCATAATTACCGAACATAATGTGCCTGATATACTGATGTTCCTCATCTTCAGGATAATATGCCGGGAAAAGGACAGGATCGGAGTGAACGACCTGGTTATACACTTGGCTACCGCCGTTAAGTGGTCCCGTGTAGTCGGTAAAGTTACCGGTCAGTCGGACAGAAAGCTTGGTAGTCTTGGTAACGTTGATATCGACGTTTGAACGGAGCGAATAGGTCTTCTGATCGATATTGTTGTTGAAGGTGTTTCGCTTGTCAACCTTGAGCACACCGGTATCCTGGGTATAAGCACCTGCAACATAATAGGTTGCCACCTTACCGCCACCTCGTGCGGAAACGTTTGCACGGTAGCTCGTAGCATAATCCTTGAACAGGAGGTCATACCAGTCGTTCATAGGATAGATGTATCTGTTGGCGTTAGGCTTTCCGGTCTGTTCGATCTTGTCGAGCGAATATTGAAGCTCTCCGAGAGGGTCACGTGTTGTGATGGCCTCGTTGTAGGACTTCATATAGGTGATAGGATCGGCAAGTTCAACCACGTCGGTTGGCGTGGAAACGGAAGTCTCGAGACGGGCAAAGATTGTTGCCGGACCATCCTGACCCTTCTTGGTCGTCACGAAGATGACGCCGTTCGCACCACGGGCACCGTAAAGTGCGGTTGCAGTCGCATCCTTCATTATCGAGAAACTCTCGATGTCATCAGGTGCAAGCCTTGCAAGGTCAGTCGAGGTAAGTTCAACGTTGTCGATAAGGATGAGCGGGTTGGTATTTGCACCGAATGTGGTGATACCGCGCACGAAGAAGTCGGCATTGTCCTGACCCGGTTCACCGGAACGCTGATAGGCAATCACACCGGCAACGTTACCCGCAAGAGCGGTAGTAAGGTTGCTGGAAGGCACCTTGAGGGTCTGCACGTCAACGGCTGTGATGGAACCGATCACGCTTTCCTTCTTCTGCTTACCGAATGCAACGACAACGGCATCATCAAGTTCGGTAGCAGCACTCTTGAGTTTGATCTGGAAAGTTGTGGTCTCCCCTACGGTAACGACTTCCGGCTCATATCCGAAGTACTCGAACTTGAGTTTGTCGGTAGGCTTTACGCCGGCAAGTTCGAAATTACCGTCAAGGTCGGAGATAGCACCTTTGCCTGTATTGACGTTCAATACGGTCGCTGCAGGCAGGCTTTCTCCCGAATCCGCATCGATAATGACACCCCTGACCGTCTTTGCCTTCTGGGCAAAAACGTTCAGCGAAAGTGCCATCAACGACAGAATAGCAACAATTCTTAGTTTTGACATAACAATATTATTATAGATTAAATTATTCAGCCGTAGTGTACTTATTGTAACTGTCAGTGTTGTCTATTTCCGTTAAAGCAATTGGTTATTATCACTCAAATTCATAAATAAAAACAAATATATGTAATAATAATTCATCATACAAACCTTATTATCAACAATGTAAACAATATGACGATTCTAGTAAAAACGGAAACTACCGCAATAGCAGTTATTGTAAAAAACAAGCTTGTTTAAAATCTCATCCTCCTATCCGGAAACCGGCAGAAAGTCCCTAGTGTTTCATTATATGGTCAAGACAAATATAACCAAACGAACAGAAAAACGCAACAAATACAGACATAAACTTACACAGATAAGAAAAAATTATGCACGAGCCTCTTGACTCGTTCCCCAGTTCATCATGTCCTTCCCGGGAGGTGCTCTTGCCGACAGGCACTCCAAAAAGCTCTCATAATCGGGGCTGATGCCGCCATAGCCCTGATTGTCACGGCCGCCCTCAGTTCAGTTGCCGCCGGCATTCAGACGCCCGCCGTCATCGGCATAGGCATTCTCTCGGCGATAGCTACCTGCACCTTTCGGCTATGGAGACCGTGGGCTTTGCAGGTATGATGCAGGGCAGGGTGTTCGGACTGCTCAATTCTATGTATTCCGGATTCCTGCCGATAGGAATGCGGGAATCGTCATGACTA
>SAMEA3663299__coassemble_481_pt1 | contig 18496 bp, 8 predicted proteins | sample SAMEA3663299__metabat2_low_PE_002 | metagenome-assembled genome bin SAMEA3663299 (sample SAMEA3663299) | pig gut metagenome | biome: pig gut; feature: pig-associated habitat; material: faeces | place: China | collected 2013
ATAAAGCTTGGGATTATCAATATCCCAGAACTGCTCTATTGGTGTAGCGGTCTGATAGAGAAGGTCTATGAGTTCCTTAGCCTTGAAATGCTTCCTGAGTTGCTTTGCATAGGAAATTCCAAGGGCAAGCACACCGGAAACGTGAGGACAGGCCATGGAGGTACCTTCCATATATCCGTATCCTTCAGAGGCAATCGTGGTCGGAAGCGTCGAGAACACGCAGCCGAGACTGCCGGCAGTTTCACCGGAGCCGTATTCGTAATAATAATCCTGGTCGCCGCCCGGTGCGCTGATTGTAGTTCCGGGACCATAATTGGTATATATGGCAGGAGTAAAGTCTGCAGCTGTTGCAGCTACTGAGACAAAGTCAGGATAGGCGCCCGGATAGCCTGCGGCAGGAGCGGATTCGTTTCCGCCTGCAAAGACGGCAATGCCGCCCTCGATTACGCCTCCGGCAGAGCCTGCGTTATGGATGAAGTAGTCCAAAGCCCTGGACTCCAATGGGTTGTAGTCAATCCACTCTTCATCGGTAGTGTACATCGGCTGCCACTCGTATGCGTTTGCGGCTCCGGAAGTATAGCCCCAGCTGCACTGGAGTATGACGGCACCGTTGTCTGCGGCATATTTGATGGCACGGACTTCGTCAAGCACGGTTCCGGCATAATTGCCCGAGAAAATCTGGCAGGACATTATTCTTACACCCGGGACGCTGCCGTTTCCACCAGCTATCGAGCTGATGCCCAGCCCATTGTTATTGGTGGCACCTATTACTCCGGCAACGTGGCTGCCGTGTCCTGTATCGTGAATGTTGTCTGTGTTGATAATTGCGGAATTGCGGGCAAAATTGTACCCGTAATAGTCTCCGGCATAGCCGTTTCCGTCATTGTCATCGTGGGAGCGCCATATCTCCCCGTCATTGACCCACATAGCATCCCTGAGGTCTGGATGGGTCACATCCACGCCCTCATCGAGGACAGCTACAACGACAGATGCGTCACCAGTACAAAGATCCCATGCCTTGCGCACATTGACGTCGGCACCGGCTACGAACTTGTCAGGTCCGAGATCTCCGTTGTTGACAAGATGCCACTGCAAAGGCAGATAAGTATCGTCGAAATAGCCCTCCGCTGCAGCACGGCTCAGGTTTTCCGGGCTGAAAGGCAGTGCCTTGGCGTTGTCAGCCCTTTTAATGGTGCGGTTGAGCTGGACAGTGCTGACTTCGCCCAGACGGGAAAGGTCTGCGGCAACCTGTGCAAGGTCCGCATCTTCACTGAAACGAACCAGATACCACAGATGGAGACCTGACTTTTCCGCCCTGTCCTCAGTCCTCGAATCGACAGGAAATACTCTTTCTATGGAGTAGCCGGCAACCAGGTCAAGCACCTCATCCACGCTAGGAATGCCGCTGCACGGAAGGGAGGCCATAGGGCCGCTCTTTGTAAGTCCGGCATTGCGAAGAATCTCTGCCACCTTGTCATCGAATCTGACCAGCAGCTGCCCCGGCACGGCATCGTCGGGAATGACAATACGCGGTGGCTCGGGCAGTTCCGTTTCCGCTTCCTGCCGGCTGCAGGCAATCAGTGCAACACACAGTAACAGTGCAGGCAAATATCTGAGTTTCATATCAATTCTTTGTATTGTTCGGGTTATACTTCTTCTTCGGATACTCCTTGTAGTAGTAGTCAAGGTTTGCAGGAGTATTGGAAAAACCGCAGTTGTTTCCAAACTCATCCTTGCCGTACTGTTCAAATACGAGCAGGTCCGGTATCCAGAGGTCCAGGGACGGATGATACAGCAGCCAGTCAGGCAGGGTGCCCGTCAGGTGATTGAGGTTGATGGAGAAGCGTCCGGCCTTAGGAAGCACCTTCGGCAGGCCTATGAGCCTCTGAGGAAGCGTGTCGCAGGCATTGACTTCTTCGGCAGTCCAGCGAGGGAATTGCGGATCATCCTCAAAGTCAGGAAGAGTTCCCTGAAGATAATTCACCGAAAGGACGAGAGTATCCAAGTTCTCCCAGGCAAGGAAACGGCGAGGGAAAGTCCTGTTGCCCTTGTCGTCATAAAGGCATTCGTCAATGAATCCGCCAAGGTCTGTCTTGTTGGTGTTGCTCAAGTCATAAACCACGCTGCGCTGGTTTGCATTGAGTATCAGACTGTGCAGTTTAGGAAAGTTTTCTTTGCTGAGAAGTTCCGGCAGCCTGGTAAAATTGTTTCCGCTGAGGTCGAGGTATTCGAGGTTCTTGAGCTTGGTGAATGATTCAGGAAGTGATACGAGACCGTACGCACTCACCGTAAGACGCTTTAGCTGAGTGAGTTCGCAAATGTGGTTTCCCGGATCGAGGTCTTTGAGGAAGGTATTTGCATTTCCAAAGAAAGATAGATTTTCAGCCGCGGTGAGGTTGCGGACCTGATAAGGCAGACCTTCCTTGGTATCGAAGAGGATAAAGCTTGCAGAACGCACCCTGCCCTTGTTCGGGCCGGATTTCCACACAGTGACTCCGCTCCAGTACTCCATCCTTTCGTTCGTGTCAAACTCTCTCATGCACTTGAGTGCCCTTGCTATTGCGATAAGTGAGAGGGAGTCGCCCTTGATGCCAATCTCGATAGGTTCAGCTGCGTGCTGTCTTACATCGATATTGTCATTGCGGGAAAGTTGCAAGGAAGTGTCCTTTGGACGAAGAAGCACTTCGGCGCTTCTCGGCTCTTCAACGAAGTTGACGTCCCAGTCGAAATGCAGGGTAACGTTGCGTGGACGCAATCCCCTGTCAAGTTCAAGATTGCCGGCCTTGCAGCTGAGCCACGAAGCAGCCTCATCAGGAATGACTATCTCAAATGGAACGTTGGTATTGACCGTTATGTCGAAACTGCGGCTGCCATAGTCGGCATAGCTGTCTATCTCTATTCCGGTTTTTTCTGAAACTATCTGATAATCAAAGCCTGACTGTTTCACAGAGATGTCCTTTCTCTCACCGGAACCTATGAGTTCGATACGGACGATTCCTTCTCGCGCGGTGGCGGACAGTGCAGAATCGACAATGATGCTGCACTCGGTGGAACCGTTTCCGTTGGCTGGAGATACTGTTATCCAGGGTTCCTGGGTTCTTGCAACCCACTGCTGCGGCGATTCCAGGGCAATGGTTTTGGTTCCGCCACAGGCAGGCATTTCTACTGAAGATGCATCCAGTGCAAAGCTTATCTCTTCCGGATGCACGCAGGAAAGCGCTCCGAATGTTGCGATGGCGGAATATACTGCAATATTTATGATTCTATGTCCCATATCAATCCAAAGCTATGTATTCGCAGGAACGTATGTCCTGAGTCTTGTCATATATGAGGTAATAAAGGCCGTTGGCGTAAGCGGCGCAGATATCGCTGGCATCGAAAATGATTTCCGGGTTGTCGCTGATATCGAGGAAATAGATGAGAGTGGAGATGGTATCCGTAATCTTTCCGAGATTGTTGGACCCGATGTAGAATCCTCTCAGACCCTTGTGGTTGTAAAGTCCGGTAGGCCACTCTGACAGGCAGCGTTCGCCCGCCGCATTTCTCTGGCCGCGTATTCCAAATACTGTAAGTCCATAACAGTCAAGCGGTTCCCAAGGGAACGAAGAGAAGCGGTTATAAGAAAGGTCTATACCGTAAAGGTATGGAATGTTTACCGCGTTGAACTCGGAAGGAAGGTCGCTGAGATGATTGTAAGACAGGTCGAGAGATTTAATGTATTTGGATGTCTCGCCCGTAAAGGAACCTTCCGGGATAGTCTCGAGAGAGCAGGCCCTGAAAGACAGGTTTGATATTATCGAACCCGACTCCACAAGACAGGCAGGATATACTGTAAGTTCAGGGTTGTTGTTCAGCGTAAGGGTTGAACAGTTGATTCCCTTGTAGCCCTCGCCCTGATTCTGGAAACGTGAAATATGGTTGAACGAGAAGTTGACGGAACCCATGATATAAATGCTCTTTGAGTCGAAGATGTCCGGGAATTCCGTAAACTCGTTATATGTCGCAGAGAAAGTCTCGATGTCATCGGTCTTGCAGAACAATCCGTTCTCATCCACAGGCAGGGAACTGATATGGTTGTGGTCCAGATACAGCTGTACTGGGGCGCTCGAGGCACCGAAAGGAGCGGTAACCACGTGAATGTCATTGTTAGAAAAGTCCATCAGACTCAGTTTCGGCATCTTTCCTATAGCCTCACCGTCAAGTACGGAAAGCTTGTTGATGTTGAAGTAGAGAATCTGCAGAGTCGGGGCCGAAGGACCTTCAGAGAGCATCTTGATTGCCTTGAAGCACTGATCGGCATCCCACTGGGAGTTGTTTCCGAGGTTGAGAAGCACCAGTGCAGGCAGTTCGCCTATGACATCAGGACATTCTGTCATGCGGCTGCAATTGTAAAGTTCAAAGTCGGTAAGGGAAACCAGCCCCTTCATCGACTCCGGAAGAGTCTCAAGTTCGCCGTTTGCGATGTAAAGAGACTCGAGTTTGGTAAGTTTGCCTATTTCATCAGGCAGGGAGCGGAGACCGTTGCACAGTTTGCCATGAACGGTATCCATAGGACGCAACTTATCTGCCCCTGTCCCCTTTTCTATAAGTTCATCTTCCTTATATAAATCATACAGAGCAGTTTCCGGAATCTTCTCATTATGCTCTGCAAGGGCGCGGGCCACAGGCTCGGAGAGCTGAGGAAGCGGGTGAAGAAGGGAGAGATACTCCTTGCTGGCCTTCATTCTCTGCGCGTCGTTTGCAAAATATGTGATGCCCGGATCATATTCGAGCTGGTTGTAGTCATTATGCGTTCCGAGATACAGCTCAACAAGCTCGGAAAGCTCTCCGATTGCCGGAGAAAGGTCACCGCGGAAGCCGAAGTCACTGATATTGATGAGCGCAACCCTTCCGTTTGGATGAAGCTGAACGCCAGGCTGGTCACCCCAGAGGTCAGGATCCTTGTTAAAATCCCAGTTCGCCCCTTTCGGCCAGTCCTCTCCGTGATAATACCAGTTCGGACCGTCAAGCGATTCCCAAACCTCCTTGAGAGCGAAATAATCCTGAAGATATTTATCTGAATATCTGAGGGTTACGGCAACAGAAGCCTCTGTCGTAGCATTATCCGCGATACTGAATCCGGAAGCATCCGCGGCCTGGGCAATCTCGAGCATTTTCTTGTCCTCGTCATAAAGCGTGTAGCTGTCAAAGACATAGTCTCCAGCCTTTATGCTGACAAGAGTGTCACACTCGACCCAGGTCGTGGAATAGCCCTCCGGCTTGGTGCCGCTGTCGTCAAAGCCGCTGACAAATTCTGCCGGCAGCCCCTTGAAAGCGGTCCTCACGCCCGTCACCGCATTTTTGACGGTGAGGTCAACGTATGAAATTTCATCGAAGGTAAATTCTCTCGTTGCAGCTTTGCTTTTAGCTTCAAACGACTTGACAAGGGAGAACCTCACCCAGCCTCTCGCGACTACGTCAACCGTTATGTCGTGGGAGACAAGGCCTCCGCCGGTAACCGAAAATTCCCCGGCAGAGTTACCCTTGTACAACTCATTGTCCAACTTGTCGTACAAGGTGAATGACAGCACCTTGTACTCACCTGCAAGAAGCTTCAGCTTGTCGCTCCTGAGGCCAAATTCGGCCGCCTGCGCGCCCGATGCGGAGAGGGTAAGAGTCTGGCTGAGACTGACATCTCCGTACTGGAGCACGACAAGAATTTTTCCGGCATCGCCCAGATAATCGAGTTCCGGAACGACGGCCTTGGAATATGACGCTTCCTTGTAAAGCTTGAACTGCACATATCCGTACTCCTGTCCGACATATTCAGGGTCGGCCTTGCAGGAGTTCAGGCACAGAGCCGAAACAAGGCAGAGTGCGGATATGACAGAGAATCTGATGAACTTCATTGATAAATGATTCCTAAAAAATTATTTCAACTCGAGAGTACAGATGAGCACGTATTTGAACATACCCATATTGTCCTTCCATACAAAATAGTCGGTCTTTCCGGCTTCTGACATAAATACGAGCATCTGAGTAGAAGACATCATCTCGAATCCAAGCCAGTAATCAGCTGAAGGACCGCCCTTTGCATCGTCCCAATTGTTCCAGGCAGCCTCACCGGACGGGATACCCGGAGTTTCAATCATTGCCATTGTCGGATTGGCGGCAGTGTACTTGAGCTCGTAGATGTTCCTCTCGTCTATACCGTAGAATTCGCCCTTGATAGCGGAAAGCATAGAGCCGGTGTACTGGCTCAGGGTCGCGCCGGATACGTAGTCCGGATATGCAAAGCGGAAAGGTGCGGTTGCGCCGGCAGCGGATGGGTCAAATTCGAGATAAACGACAGCGAAGTTGACTTTGTTGGCATCCTTGAGTATGAGTATGGCGGCAGAGTATTCGCTGACGCTCTCGCCTACCCAAACCATAATGTCGTTGGCGGTCCAGGCCTCGGCCTCGAAGGAGCCGTCGGTTATCTGGTCGAACGGAGGGACGCCGCTGCGGAGAAGGAGGTTGGAGAACGGAAGCTCGGAGTGGAGAGTGAGCTTGTAATCTGAAGTGGTGACCTTGTAAACCTTGTCGGCAGAGTACTCGGCACTGAGAGCCTGGTAGATTTCGGAGCTTGCATCGAGGGTCTCGACGGAAGCGTTGTTTGAAGTCACGGATATGATTCCCTGCTCGCCGCCGCCCTGTGAGCTGCCGTCATATAAGCAGTCTAGGACTGCGAGGATCGCGTCCTTGTCATCATAAAATACTATGAATGACTCTGTTGCCTTGGCAGACATATTCTTGAACTTGTCAGGCTCCATATAAACCTTGCCCTTCTTGTTCATTGCGAACGGATTGAAAGTGAGCCAGAAGTTTGCCTCATCCTTTACGATGGCAACGTCATAGTCGTAAATCTCGTACCTTGCAAATGCCTTGTCGAACTGGAGGGCGGCCTCCGAGAACTTGTCGGTATAGGTAAGTGTGAACACCTGTGAGGTTTCAAACTCGTTGAAGAGCCAGGACTCGGTCTGTCTTGCGAGCGTTGCCATGTAAGGTTCTTCGTCAGCAGAGAAACTGATATAGTCAGGCTCAACGCCACCCTGCTCGAGACGACCGATGCAGTATGGAGCGTATGCCGCTTTGAATGCACATTCGGAGCTGTTCTCGTCGCAGATTGCATCAGCCGCAACGTCAGCAAGTTCCACAGGGAAGAGGAAGATGTCTGCACATCGCGGGGCACCCTCGTTGGCATCAACGGTTATTTCGATTGTTGCGTCGGCAATGAGGTCGCTTTCGTTCTTGTAAGTTACAGATGCCTTTACCCAACTTGCATACTCGAAAGCGTGCCAGCCTTCAGAAGTAAACTCGAGAGCCCTTACGACAAAGCCGCGGGTACCGACTGCATAATGGATGGAAGGAGTGTCACCGAATGAACCTGTAGGCATCTTGAGCTGGCCTTCCTTGTTGAAGATAAGAGAGGAGTTGCTCTTCTGCTCAACATAAGAGCCTATTGCAGGGAAAGTTACGGCAATATTCCTTGAATATTCCTCGTCAGCGGCGTCAAAGAATACAAGACTGCCCTCCTTACCGGAAATGAAGCTGTTGTCAAGGCGTGACGGGTCGGCAGAAAGCTTGACTACGTTTTTTCCGGCAGCGCCCGTAGCCGGCTCGGAGACTACCCAGTCCGGAAGTGAAACCACCCAGTCGATATTGGAGACGACGGCCGCATAGGTATAGAACTGACTTCCGTCGCGTACGAGAGCCAGTGATTCGGCCGGAGTTGTGTCGAGCACATACTCTCCGTTGTCATCCTTTACGAAGCCTCCGTCGTAGAGAACCGGATATACGTTAAACTCTCTTCCAAGTCCCTTGCGTGTTATTTCGGCAATGACGGCGCTTTTGCCTGACATAGAAAGTGTCAGCGTGCAAACGCGGTCAATCTCTATTTCCTCTTCGGCGGCAAAAACCACCTTGACAGTCTGGACGCCCTTGCTGCCCTTGACCTTTTCAGCCTTGATACCGGCGTCGTCAATCCAGAAATAGGTCATAAGACCTTCTCCGCTTGCAGAGACCTCCCAATCGAGATTTGCATCGAAGGAAATCTCCTTGGACTCACCTGCATTAAGTGTTTCCCTGACTACAGCAGTCGGAAACACCGGCTCTTCTACAACCGGATTCTTTTCCTGACAGGAGACGGCGAGAAGCACGAGTCCGGCAAGAAGCGTCAGAGTTTTGTTGAAATTAATGTTAGTACTGAACATTGTAGTTATAATTAGTGAGTTATTCTATCGGCATTCCCTGATTCCGGAGACTCTCCATTTCCTCGTCGCTTATCCACTCGAGCACGTTGTAGAAATGGCCTACGGTACCCACAGTCTCGGAAAGATCCTTGACATACATTTCCATCCATACGAAGAGATATGAGCCGCAGGAGTAGAAGTATGACGGCGACATAGCGCTGGTTCTCACGCGAATTCGGTTGTCACCGTGCACCGTTCCGAAGAATGATGCCTCGTCGCTGGCCGTCTGACCTTCCTCGAGGGTGACAAGCGGATTGAGCGGGTCTTCAGGATGGAAAGTCAAAGTAACGTCATAACCCTGCTTGAATAGATTGCGGCATATGATGGTATTTGGCTTGTTAGGATATACCTCGGTCCTTACAAGTCTCTGATATCCTCCGGTAATTGAGAAAGACTGGAGGAAGGTCGAAGAGAAAACGCACCAGCCTGTAAACTGGTTGATGTCGAAAGGACAGCATTTCACAAGCTCGACCCTTGTCCTGCGGCCGTAGATTCCAAATTCCTTTTCGTCAGGGATTATGAGTTCAAGCGTAATCGAGAGATTCTTGCCTGCATCAAGATGGTCGTAAAGGCCTTTGACGTGCAAGTCCGCCCTGTTGCTTCCGGCAGGAATGACAAGGGTATTGGACTCGACCGTGTAATGCAGGCTTTCGACTGCAGTGCTTTCTGAGTCAATGATTTCCACACCTACGACACGGTCGTGGTCACACACGGTCGTAGCCACGACCGGGACACTGATATAGGACCCGTCGTTGAGAACGGCGTATGCCTTTGCCGTATCTGCAAACATTATGTATTCCGCATCGGAATAGTATCCGTCACGCTCTCCGCAAGAAGCAAGGAGCAGGGTCAGAATTGCCAATGCCGATGCTGCAACTGAAGCCTTATGCAATATCTTTTCCATATCTTATCTGTTGCTTTCGTTAGGAAGGATTTCGGAGCCAGGTGCTTCGATTTCGTTTCGTGGAATAGGCCATACGAAGAGAGGGTCGGAAGAAGATACCTTCAGCGAACTGCCCTCAGGCTGGCAGGAAGTCTGCGGGGTACGCTCAAATCCCCTGTTCCAGCGCTTCAGGTCATTGAGCCTGAATCCTTCCATAAAGAGTTCCCTCACCCTTTCGGCAGAGATGAAGTCAAGCCAGTTTTCCTCATTGACGCTTGCGACTCCCCCGCTGGTGTAACGGCTCTGTCTCAATGTCGTAAGGTCGGCACTTGCCTTTGAGTACTGACCCTTGCGACAATATGCCTCAGCCCTTATGAGGTATTGCTCCGCAAGCCTGAGTATCTTTGGCATATTGACGTGGAATATGTTCTGCTGGAGCAATGACGAGTTACCGTAATACTTGACCAGCAGAGGCCACTTGAGAGCGTGACTGTAACCTGTCTGAAGCTCAGCGAAATAGGCGTTGTAGCGTCCGTCGGAAGAATCGTAGCTGTTTATCACGGCGGCAGCCGGGACAAAGTCAGGATAGTAATAGGTATAGTCCCTGTTGAAATTCAGGAACACCGAACCCTGCGCTGAACCATATGAAGTGGAAGTGTAGCCGAGCTTCATTATGATTTCGTATGAAGCATCCCCTGTCCACATAAAGTCAAGCATAGTCTGAGTGGAACTGTACTTTGTCTTTACCGATGCAAGGGTAAATATGCCTGAATCGATTACAAAGGACGACTCTTCGATTGCCTTGTCCCAATCCTGCATGTTAAGCGCAACCCTTGCACGCAGGGCGTGAGCGGCAGCATTGTTGAAATATACGGCATTGTAGGTGCTGTACTCCTCGTCAAGCAGGGATACCGCTGCATCGAGTTCCGAAATGATAAACTCATAAGAATCTTTCAGACTGGCTCTTACAGCAGGTTCTTCTTCATAGTACTTTGTCCTCAGGACAACTCCGAGTTCGTTTGCCGCGGTAGCCGGGTCATAAGCCTTGCAGAAACATTTTACAAGTTCGCTGTAGCATAGAGCCCTCGCGCAATGAACCTCACCGGTGAGGGCATCCAGGGAAGCGATCTGATCATCGTCAATGAGTGACGCCTTGAGCGCCTCTACCTTGTCAAGATAGTAATTGCAGCAGCCGATTACGCTATAAAGTCCGGCATATACAGAACCCACTTCGGAATTGGTCGACAGGATGTCCCACTGCCAAATGTTTCCGTATGTATTGGAATTGCCCTGAACGGCATACACGAGATCTGCCTGAATGTCAGGACAAAGCACGAGATATCCACTATAGAGGGCTCCGCTCATAAGCCCGGTATATATGCCGTTGACCGTTTCCTCCGCATCGGTAAGGGTCTGCATTCCGTCATCCGTATGGACATAGTCTCCCGGAATCTTTTCCAGACAGGAAACGGCTCCGAAAAGAAGAGGAAGTGTAAATAACAGATTATATATCTTTTTCTTCATCACAATCACGCTTTAGAATTTCAACTCAAGACCAAGGGTGTACTGGCGTGCCATCGGGTACTGGGCAGAGTAGATATTGCTTGCACCTTCTGGGTCAAGACCACTGAACTTGGTGAATGTCAACAGATTCTGTCCTTGTATATAGAGTCTGAAATGACTGAAGTCGTATGCAAGCATAAGGTTCTTCAGCCTCAGGAACGAAGCATCCTCAAGCAGACGGCTGTCAAATTCGGTATAGATTCCGTGTCTCGGGATATCAGTGACGTCTCCCGGTTCCTTCCATCGTTCAAGCAGTCTTGACGACTGGTTATAAGTCGCAAAACGGCCGTTAGACTCGTCGAAATACCTGTCGTTGTTGATCATCCATCTATCCGCAACCCAGCTGAACTGAGCCGAAAGCGAAAGCCTGCGATATCGCAGGGCCGTACCGAATCCGCCCTGCCAAGGCGCATAGAAGCTCTTGCCGGTCATCACCTTGTCCTCCGCGCAGAACTCGTTCGTCAACTCGCCGTCCTTGTCATACCAGAGCGCGTCACCGTTGGCAGGATTCACGCCGGCAAAGCGGTTAAGGTAGAATTCTCCCAGAGGGTGTCCTACCACCAGCTTGGTGTTGGTGTTGGCCCGCTCATACTCGGTCACGCCGTTGTAAAGCTCGGTAATCTTGTTGCGGTTGTAGCCGGCATTGAAGTTAAGATTCCAGGAAAAGTCCTTGAGCTCAATGAGATAAGCATTGACATTGAGTTCAACTCCCCTGTTGACCATGGCGCCGACATTGTCCCATTTGTAGCCGAATCCGTTCGAAGCTGCGTAGGAAAGCGGAACTGACATCAGCATATCGCTTGTCCTTTTGTTGTACAGTTCAAAATCGACGTTAATCCTGCTGAACAAGCCGAGATGGAGTGCGAGGTTGGTAGTCCAGGCGTTTTCCCAGCTAAGGTTCTCATTACCCGGCTGTATTGGTGCCACGGCGCTGTCTCCCAGATAGTTGCCCGTACTTCCAATGAGAGGAAGATGCTCGTAGTTAGGGATGGACGAGTTGCCGGAAGTACCTGAACTGAACGCAAGCTGTGCGGTACTCAGCACATCCCTGAGGCCTGCCGCCCACTCTTCATTGCGTATGTTCCACATAAATCCGACGGCACCGAATGTACCCCACCTGTTGTTCTTTCCAAAACGAGATGAACCGTCGCTGCGAAGAGAAAGTTCAGCATAATATCGGTCGGAGTAACTGTATTCCGCCCTCCCGAAGAAGGACATTCTGCTGTAGTCGGCATCCGCAAAGCTGGACCAGGCAGTCACCCTGGTGGCAAAGGATATGTCGGTCAGCAGGTCATTGGTCTGTCCGCGGCCGGTCACGCTGAATCCTTCGGTATGATAGGTCTCGCCCTCCTGTCCGAGCAGGAAGTTAAATTCGTGACTGTCACCTATGTTGAAACGGTAGTTTATTGTATTGGAAATCTGCAGGTTATGGGTATCGCTGCTGCTTCGGGCGGCGCTTCCCTCCCCAAGATTAGGAGCATAGCTCGGGTACGACTGGCTAAATCCGGTCGTATGTGAAAAATCCATGGATGCCTGTGAGCGCAATGTAAGGTTGGAAATCGGTTTCCATTCCACGAAACCTACGCTCAGGGCCTTGTATTTCTTGTATTTGAGAGGATTGTTCTCGAGCCATTCCAGAGGATTCTGTCCCTGACCCTTCCAGCTGCCGTCGTTGATCGATGCAAGACTGCCGTCTGACTTGAATGGATTCCAGTAAGGCAGCATGAAACGAGCTGCTGAAATAGGTGTCACAAGGGTATAGGATCCTTCGTCGGCCTGCTGGATGTTCTGAAAATTGAAATTGGTATTGATTCCTACGCTAAGTTTCTTGGTGAGTTTCTGCTCAAAATTATACCTGAGTGAGAAACGCTCGAAGGACGAACCGGGTGCGATACCGTCCTGATTATAGTAGCCTCCCGAAATGAAGTAATTGGTTTTGTCCGAAGCACCGGCTACCGAAATTTCGTGACTCTGGAGCATTGCCCTGTCATTGAACACCGCATCTAGCCAGTTCACGTCGGTTTTGGACAGATAATCATAGTTCTGACCGTCGCTAAGACCGATTTCCTTTTCGTACTGGATGCGCTGGGCAGTATTCATCAGGTCCCAATTTCCGTAGGCTATGCTTGACACACCCATCTGGCCCTTGTAGCTCACGCTTGGCTTATCCTCACGGCCGCGCCTGGTAGTGATGACAATCACACCGTTGGCTGCACGGGCTCCATAAATGGAAGTGGAAGAGGCATCCTTGAGCACGGACATACTTTCTATATCCGACGGATTGATGGTGTTGAAGTCCGATGCTGAAATGGCCACGCCATCAACTATATATAGAGGTGCCGTACCTGAATTGATGGAGTTCACGCCTCGGATTACCATTGTTGCGCTGGCGCTTGGCTCACCGGTGGAAGAAAGTACCGTAAGTCCAGCAACCTGACCCTGAAGCGCCTGATCGAATGCCGGGGTCGGCGTATCCTTTAGCTTGTCAGCCTTGACGGTTGCCACGGAACCGGCCACGGTTCCCTTTTTGCGTACTCCGTACGCTATGACAACGGCATCCTCGATCTTGAGCGATTCGGTCGTGAGGACGACGTCGAGTATGGCGGGTCCGTCTTCTGTTATCATAACCCGCTTTTCCTCAAAGCCTATGCAGGAAAAGAGCAACTCGGTTCCTGCAGGCACTTCAATTTCGTAATCCCCGTCCAACGAGGTCAGGACTCCGTTTCCCGGACCTGCCATTACGGCAACACCAATCAGCGGAAGTCCGTCATCCTGAGAGGTCACGACGCCCTTTACCTTCACGGCATTCTGGGCTGACGCGGTAAAACCGGCCGCAGACATCAGGAAAGACAATGCAAGTAGTAGAATGTACTTTCTCATATCAAGTATAAATCATGCAAAGATACTTCTAAATTCGGACATAACGAAATAATATGAGGGTAGAATAGACTTTGAAAGCCGGATTATACGCAAAGAGTATTTTAAGCGTAGTTCGATGTAAACGATTCTCTGAATAGAAAAAGGGATGACCGGCAGTCAAAAGACTTTTACCGGTCACCCCTGAGATTTCAGTTGCCCCAAATCTCCCTAATGCGGTTTATTTTGCATATACCAAGGCCTTGTCAACCCAGAGGAGCTTGTCATTGCGCACATTGTCGACAGAAATCTTTACAGTGTGCTTGCCTGGAGCAAGTTCATATTTGTGGAAGATATGGTCCTGATACTGATAAGAATCCTCACCGGCAATCTCTGTATATTCCTTTCCGTCGAGAACGATCCTTACGTTTGCCTCATACTTGCTATCCTTCTGCCTGTTGCGCAGACGGCCCTTGACTATGACAGCGTTGCCTTCGAAAGTAAATTCAGCACACGCGCCATCCTTGAGATGCTTGTCGATGCCGATGGTCTCCTTGTATGAGTATCCAGGGAAACTCTGCTCGAAACGTACTGCCTTAGGCTTCTGAACCTTGATGACAACATCATCCTTACCTACCTTTCCTCCATTGCGCTTGATAACTTCAAGTGCCTGGTTATAAGACAACTCATAGGTCTGATTGAGTGAAAGGTCAACACAAGAGAAAGGTCTGTCCTCCACTAAGTGGCAAGCGGCAAGATACTCCTGCGGAATATTGCTGTAACCTATCATTGTGCTGAGGATACCAATGGCAGATGCAGGATTGCAGTCTGAATCCTGTCCGCAACGGGTGGAGATATCCATTGTCTTGAAATAGTCACCCTCACCAAAGAGAAGACCGATGGCAATGTATGCACCGTTGATGACGGCATCGATGCGGAATTCGCTACCCGGCTCATCAGGACAGTCAACCTCATCGGTATATTTCTCCTGGCACTTTGCCCAGCAGGCTTTCCAGTCTGAAGGATTCTCTTCATACCAGCGGATGACGTCAGCTATGCAGCGGTAGTAGCGGCTCTGCTCCGGAAGTGTCTTGAGCGCTTCCTTAACGATGGTATGGATATCATCATACTGGAATGCAAGTGCATACATTGCAGCAACATACACGCCTCCGTACCAGCCGTCGCCATAGTTCATGATATGACCGATGTCATCACAGTAGAATGCTGCGGCATTAGGCATTGCAGGAGCCATGAGTCCGGCATAGTCAGCTTCGATCTGGAAGTCGATGTCATCGGCGTGAGGGTTGTTCTCCCAATAACCGATGTCACGGCCCTTCAGTCCGCGGAAAATGTTTACCCTCGCCTGGAGATTTGCGTGCCAGAGCGGATAAGGAGTATAGGCAAAGGCCTGAGCAAAATCATCGATATTGGCATCGAGTCCCTTTTCTGCAAATACCTTCACGAAGGTAAGATCCATATAAACGTCATCATAGAGACCTGGACCGTGGTCGAAATAATGCTTGATGCGGCCTTCGTTCCAAATGATTTCTTGGCCATCCGGAATCATCTCGCCTTTCCATTTGAACTCGGTAGGTCCGCCATAGGTACAGCCTATGGTCTGGCCTGCCCAACCTCCCTTGACCTTGTCAAGAAGAGTCTCCTTTGACATCTTAATCTTTGCAGCATCAAGATTTGCGGCCGATCCCAAAATCGCCACAGCCAAAGCTAACAAAATCTGTAACTTCTTCATAAGCATTTAAATATTAATAATTTGCAAAAAATTCATAATTCCCTGAACCAAGTTCAAAACTATCGGAAACCATAGACCCGCATTTGGCCTTGAAAGGAAGTCGTACAATGGCCTCCACTCCGGCAGGCACAGAAAGCTGCATACTGAAAGCACCGTCCTTCCTTTCCCATCGGTTGCTGACAGGCCCGCAAGGTGACTTGTAAGTCACGGCAACATGCTCCAGCCCCTCAGGCATCAGAGGAGCCACCTCAATCCTGCGGAATCCCGGTTCAGCGGGTCTTATGCCGCCCAGATATTCGTACATCCAGATTATGAGGTCTCCGAGAAGCATCACGTGATTGCGCGAATTCATAGCCGGGTCGGCAGTGTCACCGTTCCACAGTTCCCATATCGTAGTCGCGCCTCTGCTGACCATATATCCCCAGGACGGATATGTATCCGAAGAGGCTATAGAGTATGCAAGATCGGCATAAGCGTTTTCTGACAGTGCCCTCATAAGATGTTGTATGCCAAGCACGCCGCAACTAACGTGTCCACCCCATCGGTTCATGGTGCACGAGGCAATGTTGTCAGCGAGTTTCTGCCTGTACGCGTCCGGAACAAGACCCAGCCCCAGAGCAAGCAGACCTGAAGTCACCGAACCGTTGTCATAAATACAGTTCGATTCATCGAAATACTTATCATTAAACGCCTTACGCAGATTCCTGGCATCCCTTTCATACAGTTCCGCATCCTGATCATAATCGAGCAGCCGTGCAAAAGAGGCCAACTTCAGAAGCTGGTCATAAAAGACGGTGGAGGCGAGAACAGGCTTGGACGTCTTGCGTGAAGCATCCTTAGAATGGATGAAGCTGATATCCTCCGGAGGAAGACACCAGTCACCGAAATTGTCATTGACCATCACGGAATCGACCATACCGATTGCCTTTGTGCGTTCGACCCAGCGCTTCATCGCGTCATATCTTTCAGCCACAACACGCTCGTTGCCATAATGTCTGTAGAGCATGTCCACAGTATTTATAAAGGCGGAAGGCCAGGTCACGTCGTGTTCATAGAAAGCATAATACCTCGGTGCAACGGCGGGCATATCCCCTTCAGAGTTCATCGCTTCCTGCATATCTCTGGCCCATTTCTCATAAAGAGCCTGATTGTCAAAGATATAAGCCTCTCCATAACAGCCGGTGGCACGGTCGCCCAGCCACGGCATACGCTCATCGCGCTGAGGGCAGTCCGTAGGCATACCCCTGTAATTGCCCCTGATACCCCAGAAAGCGTTGCGATGCAGTGCGTTGAGTATGGTGTCAGAGCATTCGAAACTGCCGGTGGTCTGCATCAGGTCATAGATGACCTCGCCACTGAACGATTCCGGTCCGGGAAGATAATCCAGACCTGATATTTCCACAAATCTGAAACCATGGTAAACAAACTCCGGAGCCCATTCGAACATTCCATCGGATGCAGGAACGTAACTGTCCCTCACGACGGACGAACGCAGATTCTCTACATAAAGGTCATCATCACCTTCAAGAACCTCAGAGTATCGGAACACCAGCGTATCGGACTTGTGACCGCGCAGCCTGAAACGAATACGCCCAACCATATTCTGTCCCATATCGACAATCACCCTTCCGTCATGACATTGCTTGACTGACAGGGGTTTCAAGGTATCCTGAACCCTGATGGTAGGACATGTCTGCTGCCGCAGAACGCCCTTCGGCGAAGGCAGCACGTCTGCAGGCTTCCATCTGTCATCCTCAACGAAGTCCGGGCTTGTCCAGTTTCCGAACGAAAGGCGTTCATCATAATCTTCGCCGTCATATTCGTTGTTTCTCGTGACCGGTCCCCTGTCGCTGGCATGCCAGTCGGGACCGCTGCAAATCACCTCCTGTCTGCCGTCATCATATTTCAGATGCAATTCACAGAACAGTACAGGCGTCCCGAAAACCGGATGCATCCTGCGCGTAGGACTGCGCATACCCGTATAGCGGCCGTTGCCGAGTTCCGCCGCAATGCAGTTATTGCCCTTGCGGAGCATCTCAGTAACGTCAAAACTCAGGTAATAAACCGTGGAATCATACCAGGAAGGTGCGGGGCCCAACACGTCCTCGCTCAGCCGACGGCCGTTAATATGGCAGTTGCTATTGCCGAGACCGCTCACGTGCAATATGGCAGAAGAGGGTTTGCTTTCAAGGAAGAATTCGTTCCGAAGATAGCGGGCAGGCAGCATGGTCCTTCCGACGCTGTCGCGCCCTATTGGAGTGTCAACTCCTATCCAGCGTCCGCGCCGCCTGTCAAGGCCGGTCAGCCACACGCCCTCGGCACGATTCGAGGCTTTGCCGCGGTTTGTCCAGACGGTGATGCGATAGCGATAAACCGAAGAAGGATCGAGCACCGGCCCGCCATATGGAACATACAGAGACCGGTCCGAGCGAACCTTGCCGCTGGACCATAATGGACGGCGGAAAGACCCGTCAGAATCTGATATTTCTATCAGATATGCCGTCTGAAGAACATTGTTCTCATCCGATTCCAAATGCCAACAGAATGCAGCCTCGCCCCGATTCTGACCAATAAGCAGTTTCGGTTCTACTATTCTTACAGCCGCCTCAAGCCTGGCAAAAAGCAAAAGACAAATGGAAAAGGTTATCAGTTTCCTCATTATTGCAAAGATAATAATATTAATTGATTTTGCACAATTTCAATCAACAAAAAGAAGTCATCTTTCACAAATAGATAATCCATCATTTGGCAGGGCGACACAAAATGATTATTTTTGCATCCCGTAATCAGGCCGGAACCGTCAAAAAGCGCAAAATGTCGGTTCCGTTGCTTTCAGATGAATTCACACCATTATCTGACAATATGAAATACGGTTTTGACAACGAAAAGTATGTGAGGATCCAGTCCGAACATATCAAGGAACGCATCAGGCAGTTCGGGGACAAACTTTATCTGGAATTGGGCGGAAAACTGTTTGACGACAATCACGCAAGCAGGGTTCTTCCGGGTTTCGAGCCTGACAGCAAGCTCAAGATGCTCCAACAGCTCAGCGACAGTTCCGAAATCATAATTGTCATAAGCGCGGTCGACATAGAAAAGAACAAGGTGCGTCAGGACCTGGGCATAACCTACGACGCCGACGTGCTCAGGCTCAAAGCCGAATTTGAAAATCGG
>SAMEA3663299__coassemble_492_pt1 | contig 18224 bp, 7 predicted proteins | sample SAMEA3663299__metabat2_low_PE_002 | metagenome-assembled genome bin SAMEA3663299 (sample SAMEA3663299) | pig gut metagenome | biome: pig gut; feature: pig-associated habitat; material: faeces | place: China | collected 2013
AAATGGATATCGAATACCAGAAAGGTATTTGCTACAACGAAGGACGCGAGGAAGGTCTGGCCCAGGGACGCGAGGAAGGAGCCAGGGAAACTGCCGTCAAAACGGCCAGGGCATTTTTGGAAGAAGGGATCTCCGTTGCAGTCATTGCTCGGTGCACGGGATTGACTATTGATGAGGTAGATGGGCTGAAAGGGACCGACAAGGGATAAACTGTTCTACTGGTTCAAGCACGCAGGAGACGAGAAGGATAGTCCGTCGTGGCGTTGAGAGGAAAAATCTTGTGAGCACAAGATAACAAGAGCGCCGTCATCGGGAGGGATGACGGCGCTGTCGGTTAATCAAATTATCTTACTGTCAAATATGATATCGTCTACTCTGTTGGATAGTAGAGGATTCTGATTGTACTGATGCGGGTAGCCGATTTTGAGACGAATGAAGTGAAATCAGTAGGATTTGATGTCTCTATACTGTATAGATAATAATCTTCTCCAAGCTCCACTTTTCCGTCAAACAGAGAGTATTTTGAGATATTGTACTCAGAATTGAAAGAAAGTTTGTAATAATTTGATTTACACTCTATAAACTTGATTCCAATATTGTCTTTCGGACTGATCTTCAACAAGAAACCAGTTGGAACCCTGATACCAGATGAATTATAACTGTTTTTATCAGAAGTAGTTGTCGATTCTTTAACGATTGATAAGTTATAATACTTCGTCTCGAAGAGGGCTTCAGTTTCAGTTAACGTTGTTGCACTCACTCCATTAGTTGAATTATACGCAAGAGTCTGTTCCAACATCGGGGCCACTTCAAGAGTGTAACTTGCAGTGGCAGACGTCCACTCTTTTGTTTCCGCAGCGACGGCAGTGATGGTGGCGGTACCTGTCTTTCCTGTCAACTGAAGCACACCGGTTGCAGGATCGATGGTAGCCACTGCCACCTCCGGATCAGAATTGCTGATACTATAGGTAACGGCAGTCTCTGCACCTGACAGTTCAGGGAGTTGATAGTCGGAGAATATCGGTGCTCCCTCAATACCTGCTCCGGCATATACAAGCAATGAGCTTACGGTTACCGTTTCATCCTGAGCATCTACGAACTTGATTTTCTGAGTCTTCTGGTTTCCGGTTACGGTAAGGGTGTAGGTAGCTGAAGCTGAGTGGTAGAATTCGCTTGCTTCGGCGCTTGCAGTAACCGTTGCCGTACCGTCAACGCCCAGCAGGGTAAGCTCACCGGTTTCAGAGTCGATGGTTGCTACAGGATTTGCAGCGTCGTCAGATGCTATGCTGTAGGTAACAGGGGTCATTGCTCCGGAAAGAACAGGCAAGGTATATTCGGTTCCCACAGTGATAGAAAGGGAGACTGGATCAAAGGCGAGCGTCTGGTCAACCACTCCGTGCTCCTGACAGAGAACGACATCGACAGAACGAGTACGTTTGCCATCAGTCATTTCTACGGTCATCTTCGCCTCTACAGGATCTATAGTTTCATTGACGCTTGCAGTAACGGCCACGCTAGAGTCAGCAGGATTTACCGTAAACGAGAACTGAGGGTTGCTTGAAGATGCGGTAATCTCAGCGCCCTCGGCAAAATTCCACCAGTCGAGTTTGAGAGTCTGATTGCCGCCTTCGCCAGAGAACTTTAGGGTGTCAGACTTGGCAAACAGGGCAGTCTTTCCAAGCTGGATGATATTGAAAGAAGTTGTCATCATATCTTCATTGGTAACCACCATATATGCCCGCCTGATATCTCTATCCGGATTGGCAGCGAAATTATTGACCATCGTTTTACTAAGGCCGTTATAGTATGACGAGCCGGTAAACACGATGGTGTTGTTTCCTGCGGTAGGAGGGGTCTGAGACGTCGGTTGGGAAGAAGAATATAATGGTAATTCAAGACACGTAGCCTCAGCTTCCATTACATAATCAAAGCCCTGAGGGAGATTGAGGTAAGCAAAACTTGGACTGCCATCGATTACCCTGACGTTATCAAGATAAAAGCTGTAGTCTACAGATTTATCATCCCACTCTGAAACCGACTCGAAACGAAGACGGGTATTTCTGTCTGCATCTCTGAGATAGACGACATTGGTAGTCCAGAATCCGTCTCCTGCATCTACAATCTGGTTGTCGATAATACCGTTTCCAACTACTAATACACGCATAGGGACACCTGTTCCACCCTTTGCAGCATCGAAAGAAACGGTGGCACGGCCGGACTCTATCTTGAGAGCTGGCGTAATTGCATAACCCTTGGTCAAATTGTCGCTGACTCTGATACAATTATCGGCTTCGAAGCAATTGAAGAAGGTCCATCCGTCGTTGTCGGTCTTGTCGTTAGGATTGACTTTGTCAAGACTGTCACCGCAGGTCGAGTAATTGCTGTCACGGCCACCTGCCGCTATGCAGTCTCCGAAAGTCTCGGCAGCCATAAACTCGTATTCATCCAGATGGTCTGTAAGAATGTCAAAATCAACAAGAGTATTTGGATCTGCGTAAAGCAGCCTGTTGTATGTTATGGTACGCAAGGTTTTGCCGCCTTGATCCAGAATCTCAAATTTCAATCCATTATATGTCTGAGGGATGATGGCCACATAAGCTATGGTGTAACCATTGTACGATTCTCCGCTGCAATCCACGGTAACGGATGCCAGTCCAGTTCCATCAGGCGCAACGGTAAAGGAGCCGTCGTCTGCAAAACTCACCTTGACTTTGCCGGCAGGTCTCTGGGAAGAGTTCATCGTATTGATTCTGACCTTCCTGGCGGTTGGATACATATCGGTGTTAATGGTGAATCGCAACAAAGTGCAGACATTCCGGAAATTGAAAGAGCCCTCATTGTCCTTTGCAACCATCATCGTCATGTCTTTTTCATTACCTGACTGGGCCTGAGGGACAGCAATGACAGGACTGCCATCGTTTGAAAATTCAGAAAAGGACGACACCGGATATATGGCATAAAGCTGTTCACCTGAAACGACCTCGGCTGTAAAGACACCCTTCTTCTCATCGTTGGTTATATTGGTGATGACGGCAGTCACATCGGTTTGATTACCTACGATTCTGATATGGTCGTCCTTCAGCCAGCGAAGGACATACTTTTTCTTCGTCTCATCTTTGAGAAGATATGTTTTTGTCTCCGGCGCGTCATCGTCAGGGCACTGGGCGTCAAAAACGCGGGTAACGACGCGACCCTTGACAGCATCACTGTCATCAGTAAAATTCTCTCTCTCGCAAGATACTGCAACAAGAAGAGCGGCGGCAGAAAGAGCCTTGAAAACATTGAAATACCTTTTCATCTCTCTAGTCGTTAATTAAGCCCAAGGATCATATATGTCATAATCTTCCGTATTGCCGCTCTGGCACAGAACGGTATCAGTATCAAGCTCGATTACAGAGCAGCCAGGAGCAATGTATTGCTCATTAGAACTCAATGTTCCGGTGTACTCAAATTTCATACTTCTAATAAACTAGTCAACTCGCAAAGTTAAGACTTATTTCGGGCTTATACAAAAATATTGTATTCTTTCTTGCTGATTGACGAATTTTTCAATAACTTGCATTAAGCTAACAAAGGTTGCCAAACGTTACCAAATTCAAATACAATGAACAGAAAAAGGATTACAATCATCGGAAGCGGAATGATGGGAAGCGCACTCGCTTTTCCTGCCCGCGAAAACGGAAATGAGGTGAGACTTGTCGGAACTCCCCTTGACAGAGAAATCATCGATTCGTGTCGTGAACACGGGATTCATCCAAAATTCGACACCCCTTTCCCGGAAGGGATCTCGTATTATCAGTTCGAAGAGTGGAAGGAAGCCGTCGAAGGGTGCGATTTTGTCATTGGAGGCGTAAGCAGTTTCGGCGTGGACTGGTTCCTTGAGAACGTACTCAGCGAACTCGACCCGGCAATACCGGTGCTGAGCGTCACAAAAGGACTTGTCAACCTCGAGGACGGAACTCTTATCAGCTATCCCGAATACTGGAAGAGAAAACTGGCTGCAAAAGGCATTGTAAGGGACATTTGCGCCATAGGAGGCCCTTGCACCAGCTATGAACTTGTCGCTCACGACCAGACAGAGGTTGCATTCTGCGGAAAGGACAGGCAGACACTTGTGATGATGAAGGAGGCGTTGACAACGGATTACTATCACATCAGCCTGACAAATGACGTGGAGGGTCTGGAGAGTGCAGTTGCGCTCAAAAACGGATATGCCCTGGCTGTCGCAATGACCATAGGACTGGTAAACCGTGATCTCGGTCCTGATGCTGGATTGCACTACAACTCCCAGGCCGGCGCCTTCTATCAGGCCGTCAAAGAGATGCGCTATCTTCTTGAGATGCAGGGAGCCAGCCGGGATTGCGAAAACATCGGAATAGGCGACCTCTATGTTACCGTATATGGTGGCAGGACCAGAAAGATAGGCATACTTCTCGGCGAAGGAAAGACATATGAGGAAGCAATGGACATTCTTTCAGGAGTGACACTCGAGTCTCTGGTCGTATCTCGCAGAGTATATAAGGCGGTCTGCGCAAAAGCAGCAGCAGGCAAAGCCAATCTTGATATGTTTCCTATGCTGAAGCACGCCGCCGACGTGCTCGATAACGGCAAGGATGCCCATCTTCCGTGGGAATCATTTACGTTCGACCAGGCGAAATAGAAACAGATAAACCTCTTTGTTTATGATTGGAAAACGCGCATCCGCTTTGTTCTTATCTATACTCGCAACGAGTTTGACCTTAATTGCAAGTTCCCGGAATCCGAATAGTTACACACAACTCAAGGCGGGATTTTCAAATCCTCCGGACGAATCTCGCCCAAGGGTATGGTGGCATTGGATGAACGGGAACGTCACCAGAGACGGGCTCAGGAAGGATATGGATTGGATGTACAGGAGCGGGGTGCGCGGGTTCCACGTGTTCGATGCGAACTTCGACACTCCCCTTATGGTGGATCACCGGGTAGAATTCCTCTCGGACGAGTGGAAGAGTATTTTTCGTGAGGTAATCTCACGTGCAGACTCCCTGGGGATGGAAGTGACCATCGCATCATCGCCGGGGTTCAGCAGTTCCGGCGGACCTTGGGTGACTGCAGAGGATGGAATGAAAAAACTCTGTTGGCGCAATGTTGACGTCGAGGGCGGTCGGAAACTTGAAATTGCATTGCCGAAGCCTTACGCCGTAACAGGCGCATATCAGAATATTCCCAATGACAATATCAATTCTTATTATCGCGACATCGCCGTTCTGGCCGTAAAGATTCCGGAAGCCGAAAAGTCTCTGGCAGAACTTGGAGCTTCAGTTACCAGCAGCAGTGGAAATTTCACCGTTGAAATGCTTACAGACGGGGACTTCACGAATGGCGACTCGCTTAAAGCTGAACCTGAAGGATATTCCTGGATACAGTATAGTTTCCCGGAGCCCGTTACGGTGAGAGCTGTCACGATGCTTAACGGCAAGGCCCGCTCGGAACGGCATTCCTATCCTGCGGATTGCATTGACTCCCTGCAAGTCAGCGATGACGGAGTGACATTCCGCACCGTAGCCGGAATTCCTATCGGTTCCTGCATTGTGCAGACCTTTGACCTGGAGCCCGTTAGTGCCAGGTATTTCCGTCTGAAGCATATGAACGTTCCTGACAGCTACTATTACGTTACCGATACCTGGACCCCAGCACCGGAATCTACAAGAATCGAGGAATTTGCGCTTCACACGGTTACAAAAGTGAATCATAGCCAGGAAAAGGCAGGTTTCGGTTCCGCACACGATTTGAGATTGTTCCCGACTCCCGAAGTCGAAAAAGAGCAATGCTCGTCACCGGCGATCGATCTGAGTCAATACGTTCAGGACGGAATCCTGAAATGGGAAGCACCTCAGGGACGGTGGCGTATAATTCGCCTGGGCTACTCTCTTACCGGAAAGGAGAATCATCCCGCATCGGAAAGCGCAACCGGGCTGGAGGTGGACAAACTGGATCCGGAGGCCTGGCGGCGTTATTTCCATAATTACCTGGATTTGATGAAAGAGGCTGCCGGAGGCTTGATGGGACAGAGAGGAATCCAATATGTCCTGACCGACAGTTATGAAGCACAGTTTCAGAACTGGACGCCGAAGATGAGAGAGCAGTTCCTAGCAAGAAGAGGCTATGATTGCCTTCCGTGGATGCCGGCACTGACCGGCGTGATTATAGACAGCAGCGCTGAAACGGAACAATTCCTGTTTGATTGGAGAACTACGCTGGGAGAGCTGTTTTATGAAAACTATGCATTGCTTACTGACATAGTCTGCAACGAATATGGCATGAAGGGATGCTATGTGGAAGCACACGCAAACGGCAGCGTTTTTCCGGCCGACGGTATGTCTGTCAAAAAAAGAGCTGCTTTTCCTATGGGCGAGATGTGGATACAGGGCAAGGTCAGCACCAGTTACAGGACGTCCGAAGGCATGGCTGACATACGCGAATCTGCCTCTGTTGCAAACATTTATGGTCAGAAATACGTAGCGGCTGAATCGATGACGGCGATTGGATTGTCACAGCAGGCCTGGACATATTGTCCTGAAAATATGAAAAGGACCGCAGATCTCGAGATGAAAGCGGGAGTCAACCGATTCGTTTTGCACGACAGCGCCGCTCAGCCCTGCGACGACAAGTTTCCGGGCGTGGGCCTCGGCGTATATGGTCACTGGTTCAACCGTCACGAGTGCTGGGCTGAAAGCGCCTGGGCCTGGATAGATTACCTTTCCCGCAGCAGTTATATGATGAGTCAGGGAAGGAACGTTGCAGACGTGCTCTGGTATTTCGGAGAGGAAACAAACATCACGTCATACTACAGCCGCAGTTTCCCTGAAATACCTCGTGGATATGAATTTGATTTTTGTGGGGCAGATGCTCTTTTGAATGAGATAATCTGTGAAAACGGCGTTCTCAGATCCATCTCTTCAGAAGCACAATACCACATCTTATACGTGGACCCTCATATTACATATATATCAGACAAGGTACGGCAGAAACTCTCCGAGTTGGAGCGGGCAGGTGCCGTAATATGCGGCCCTGACCAGAGCCTTGAGTCTGCCCTGAAGGAATCCGGCATCGCTCCCGACGTTTCCTATGAAGGCCCTGAAAACCTTAATTACAAGCACCGCAGCACCGCAGAAGGGATAGAGATATACTGGGTGGAAAATCCAAGCTATAAAGTTGTAAACAAGCAAGTCAGTTTCAGGCTTAGCGGGAAGATTCCTCATGTCTGGCATCCGGAAAATGCCCTTGTTGAAAAGATTGACTATGAGGAAAAAGACGGCAGAACCTATATTGACTTGGAGTTTGAAAGTGATGACGCATTCTTTATTGTCTTTTCAGACATAGCCGACACTGATGCCTCAATTCCAGTAAAAACGAATTCAAGCATGAGCATAAACGGACCATGGCAGCTTGAATTCCAAAAAGACAGGGGTGCACCGGAGAAAGGAATAAGATTGAAGGAACTCAAATCCCTTACAGAAATGAGCGATCCGGGAGTAAGGTACTTCAGCGGCACTGTGAGCTATCGTACCAGATTCAATGTAAAAGATGCCAAGAACGTTGTCGAGCTTGACTTGGGCGAAGTGAAAAACATTGCAGAGGTGATACTGAACGGGAAAAATCTGGGAGTGGTATGGAAAACACCTTTTGTACTGAATGTAGAGGACGTGATCAAAAAAGGCATCAACACCCTTGAAATACGCATAACCAACACCTGGCCTAACCGACTGATAGGTGATGCCCAAGAGGGTAGCGATGAAGCTATAACCTATACAGCGTTCAAGTTCTATAAGGCCGAAGATCCTCTTTTGCCATCCGGTCTTCTGGGTCCAGTAACTTTGAAGACAAAATAATCTTTAGCCGTTAGCTATATAAACGAAGAGTCCTACCGAGATGACCATGTTCCCTTAAAGGGTGTGTGGCAGGTCGGTGTAGTGTTTGGCCGAGGGCGGCAGGTAGGTGTCGGTTCGGCGAGCTTCCTGCAAACCATCGCGCGGGGCGATGTGCCTTGGAGCGGCGCAGCGTACATTTTGTGGGGATGCCCTTCTCGCGGCGCTCAGTATGGATCTCTTCGATCTGTTCTCGTGTAAGCATATTCTCAGTTTGTGTTAGTGCGACAAAGTTAGGTCGCACTTATACAAACTGAAATATGTACTTCTTCGGATGCTTACGGATGCTTAGGGTTCTGGATACAACTTACCTGTAACGGCAAATCGGAAACCCTGTGGTTTGAGTGAGAACTGAAAAAAAGGAGGCCGGCATATGCCGACCTCCAATTAAGAGTATGTTATCTAGAAATTACTTCTTGATAGTAACTTTTACAGTAGCGGTAAGAGGATCCTTTACCCATGGATGAGTAAGCTCTGCGTTAACATCCACAACTACAGGCTTGGTAATTACCATCTGCTGAGTGTAGTCGAACTCGAATTTTACAACACCGATAGTAGGTTCAGTGAGACTGATCGCATTCTTGATATCCACGTGAACATCATCGGCAATGTTCTTCTTGAACTCAGAATCGATATCGTAAGCTTCGTTTGCCTTAACACCGTTAGCGAAGAGGTTCTTGCCGGTACCTACCTTCCAGAATCCAGATTCGAAGAGCTCTACACCATTGGTAATTCCGGTAACACCCTTAGGCATTGTAGGATCATTTGCATCGTACTTACGCTGATCAAGGAGTGAGAGGTTTGAAAGAACGTTTACAGTGTACTTCTTTGCATCGAAGAGCTGGATGGTAACATCCTTGGTTGACCTGAAGCTGTGGAGTGGGTTGAACTTAACAACCTCATAGTCAGCGTAACGTCCAACGGTAGGCTCATCACCTTCTTCAAGAACATCAGCATAGATTGCCTCGAATCCTTCATCGAATGAAGTAGGGAATGTAAACAGATGTCCGTCAGAGTTCTTGATAGCCATAGCACCGTGTACAGCTACCTTCTCCTCATATCCGTGATACATAAGTTTGTTATCCGCGATAGTGATAAAGGTATTAGACCTGTCATCGCTATTAGATTCAAGTTCATCTTCGAGTGTGAAGTTGAGAACAAGACCTGCAGCATCCTGATCAGCCTTGGCAACATCTGACATAGTTTCATCAACTACTACGAATGCTTCAGGAAGGTTGATTGCAGCAACATTGAACTGGCTGAACTTGTTCCACTTGTCTTCGTTGTAAGCAGGCTCGACATTAGAGTAGAATCTGCCAGTAACCTTAACATCGCTGGTAGGATGTGACTCGGCCTCAGTAGTACCATTGTCGAATACTCTGTAGATGTTATGACGGAAGTCATACTTAGGAGCCACAACGTCAACATAAGCTACAACATCGATCTCCTGACCATAGTAGGTGAAGAAGGTAGCTGAGAGGGTATCGAGAACAGGCTTGGTGTAGTCTAAGTAGCTGATAGCAAAGATTGCGTTGTTGCAGGTATCCTTAACATTTACGAAAGACTTGCCAGCATCAGCAGTACCAACGAACTCGTGACCCTTTGCCCAGAGATCCTTGGCAAGTGCCTCAGGAACCTTAGCGGTAGGTCCATAGAGATCAACGATGAGCTTCTGAACGTCAACAGGACTAGCCTCGAACGCAACGTTGACATTGTGATCCTTCAATGGCGTAGCCTTTCCGTAGGTCATACATCCACGGAGGTTGAAGTTCATATCCTTCTTGTAAACCTGGGTGAAGGTTCCAAAGTCAACGGTAACAGGTTTCCTAGGACGGTCGTTGGTCTTGATTACGCCACTTACAGTTACGACTGCGTCATCGAGATCGTAAACAGCAGAGATGGTGTAAGTCTCATCCCACTTAAAGTTGCTGATTGAAGCAACAATACCATCCTTCTTCTTATTGAGTTCAAGCTTGATTACAAGTTCCTCTACACCTTTCTTAAGATCAGCAACTACCTTGCCGGACTTATCAGTAACGGTGTAAGACTGAAGCTTAGCGCTTGCGCCGTCGAAGTCAGAAATCTTTACGCCCTTCGCAGTGAGGTTAGACTCCTCCTCATCGATTGAAAGAACTATGTCAGCGCGTGAGTAAACTCCAGTACCATCTTTAGATCCACGATTGTAGATAGCAGCATCTACAGCAACATCCTGAGCATATTCCCAGTTGATAACTACAGGGTCAACAACTGCCTTGGCCTTGGTCTTGGTAACTTGGAACACAGTGTAGAACTCATCAACTCGAGTGCCGTTGATACCAAGGTCGTAAGTGATAAATTCATAGTCACCGATTGCAGCCTTTCTTACAGCAATGTCAGACTTAGGGTCAAGCTGACTCTTAAGCTTTATAAACTCGTCGATTTCAGGAGTGAATTTACCATCTATTTCAGAAATACCATAAGAAGGTACAGGCTCGGTAGCAATAAATATTGCCTCGTGAGCATCTTCCTTTCCAGTATGATCACAAGCATATTCACGAGAAGTTGCTACATCTGCTTCGACATCGATTCCAAGAAGTTTAACAGCTTCATCGAATTTGATAGTCTTGTACTCTTCTCCGCGCAGTGATACTTCAGAATAAATATCAATATTGTTTTCATCAAGAATAGAATATGACTCTGTATCTGTATATTCTACTTCCTTATGGATTTCTTCACCACAAACCCAATAGTAACCTGTTTCGGAATCTTCATCAGGTTGAACAAAACCAGGAGTACTCATCTGTGCGACTATACCAGGAGTCCAGATATTGTACTCAGAGGTAATAGCTCCACCATCAACTCCTTCAATTACAAGAGCTGAAGAGAGGAATGGCTTGAAATTGTCGATAACTGGATGAGGATATCTATTCTGCAACAAACCAATAATGTTACCAAAGAATGAAATCTTGTCAGGCATCATATATGACTCTTCAGCCACTTCAGAGATAACGTAAGAAAGCCTACCAAAATCATCAACGTTCTTTGCCTTAACAGTAAAGGTAATAGCGCCAGCGGTTCTATCAGACTTGTTTACATCAAGAATCTCAAGCTCAGGACGCTTAACCTCATCTGTCGCGTCAAAACGAGCTCCAGATCCCTTAACGTTAATAACATCAAAGTAAACTGCACCATCATTAGCGTGCGCTTTGAAGTAATTAACAAGAGAGTCGGCCATTTCGGTTGGATATACCTTGTAAGTAATCTCGGAAGGAGCATTAAATACAAGTACGGTATCCAAATCCCAATCCCAACTAATAGGGTCAACGAACTCATAAACAGGCATAACAACCTGCTCGATGGTGACGTACTTATCTGTATAATCAGGGACGAACTCTACGCTGCGGATGCGGCTGAGGAGACTCTGGATGTTCTGCTCAGCTCCTATCTGCCACTTCTCGAGTTCGCTGGTACGAGCTGCGAGGTCTGCGATAGCAAGAGTATGCTCAGCAATTGTGGCCTCAGCCTTAGCCATATGGCTGTTGAGGGTATCAACATTTTCCTTTACTTCGGCAACAACACCACCGAGTGAGTCGATACTAGCCTTGAGAGCCTTGTCGGCAGCCTCAAGACCAGGAATGATGGTCTCAACAAGCTCATTCTTGTAAGCCTCGAGGGCAACGATACGAAGATCGTGATCGTCGATTCTCTTGACAGCTGCATTGAGAGCAGCGGTATCAGCCTTAGCCTTGAGGGCAGCCTCTACCTCATTCTGATATGCTTCAAAGGTAGTAGTAAGCACATAGTCATTGAACTTGGCAAAAGCAGCCTTGAGAGAGTCGCTCTGATCCTTGTTAACGGCAACGATATCCTTAACGGCGTTCTGGAGAGCAGCAATGCTCTTTTCGGTAGCAGCCTTAACCACATTGAGTGAATCGAGAACATACTGGTCACCGGCCTCCATATCAACTCTAAGGAGAGAGTCAGCCTTCTGGAGATCCTTAATCTGACCGTTGATGGTCTTGATAGAAGCATCGATATTCTTGATAGCGGCCTCAGCAGCATCAAGCCTGGTCTTAAGACCTGCAATCTCACCTTCTACATTCGCCTTGAATGCGGTGTACTCTTTGTTAAGATCATCAACCTTCTTGTCAATGTTCTCAGCGTAAGCCTGGAGAGCTGAGTCAGCCTTGATTCGGGCAATAGCCTCAGCCTCTACAGCAACCTTGATAGCCTCGGCGCGTGCAATGGCTTCAGCCTTGATAGCCTCTGAAAGGAGACTGTCGGCAACTTCGCGAGCCCTTTCTTCAACAGCGATTCTCTTGGTGAGAACAACGTCAGCAGCTTCACGTGCAGCAGCTTCTGCCTTGATAGCTTCATCGAGAAGCTTCTCTGCATCCTCGGCACGCTTTACCTCAGCAGCAAGAGCTTCGGCAGCAGCCTTGTCAGCAGCCTCTCTGGCTGCAACTTCGGCAGCGATAGCATCTTTGAGTTCCTTCTCTGCAAGCTGAGCACGGGTAGCTTCAGCGCCAATCTTGTCGTTAAGGCGAGACTCAGCAGCAGCAAGATTGTCAGCAGCAGCCTTTACTGCAGCGTCAATCCTTTCTCCGAGAACCTTGTCGGCATCTGCACGGTTTGCAGCCTCGGTTTCAACAAGCTTCTGTACGGCAGCAATCTCTCCGCGGAGAGCAGCCTCTGCGGTCTCGATCTTACCGGCAAGTTCAGCATCCTTTGCAGAAAGATCCTTAAGAGCATTGGAAACCTCAGTCTTGTAAGCTGAAAAAGCAGCAGCAAGCGCATCAACGGTCTTGTCGGTGTTTGCCAATGCGGACTGGAGAGCGGCGATATTCTTGGCGTTATCGCCGATCTTTCCATCAAGAGCAGCAATCTGGTTTGTGAACTGAGCGTCTGCAGCCTGAAGGGCGCTGATGCTCTTGTTGAGATCAGCGATGTCCTTGCTGTGATCGCCCTGCAACTTCTCAAGCGCGCTGCTAAGCACAACTACCTGCTTCTGCAGGTTAGCAACTGATTCCTTGGACGCCAACTCATCTATCTTTACATAGATGTCGTTGATGTCTGACTGGTAATCAGTACATCCGGCTGCCAGGAGCGCTGCTCCTGCGAGGAACAGCGTAGCAACTTTTGAAAATCTGATTTTCATAATGTTAGTAGATAAAAGTTATATAAATAGATTAATGATTAATCAACGGTGCAGATTACGACACGGTTCTCGTCATTGACTGCGAACGGCTGTACGGTGTCACCCTTGTGGTCGGTTACGATGCGCTTAGCTTCGATGCCCTTTTCCCTGATGTACTTGGCAACTGCCTTTGCACGACGCTCAGAAATACCCTTGTTGTACCTTGGAGTACCGGTGTTCTTGTCAGCATAACCTACGAGTTCCACAACTGCATCAGGATTGGTGAGCAAATATGCAATCACGCGGTCGATCTTTGTCTTTTCCTCTTTCTGGATAACGCTGCTGTTGAGCTTGAAGAATACGTTTACGACAGGCTTTGCGTTTGCAGCTGCCATCTGCTCGGCGAGCTGGCGTGCAAGTTCCTTTGCATCAGCCTCTGCCTTTGCAGCCCTGTCATCAGCGGCCTTCTGCGCGTCAGCAATTTCCTTGGCGGCATTGTCCTTTGCAAGCTGAGCAGCCTTCTGTGCTGCAGCGGCTGCTGCAAGTGCGTCAGCAAGAGCAAGTTCCTCAGCAGTAGCCTTTGAAGGACGGGTAGAACCGAAACGGTAGGTAAGACCGAGAAGAGCGTTGAACTGCCAGTCGATGTTGTCACCGTCCTTGGAGTTGAACCTGTCGTCGATACCGTTTACGTTGCCTTCAAGGTTGATTGAGAAATTGTCGCAAATACGGAAGTCAACAAGCGCACCTGCGCGTGCAGCGAAGAAAGGAGTGACAGGCTCCCAGAGGAGGGTCATCTTTTCATTGGCATATGAAATAAGTTTGCCTGCCTGGCTGTTCTCAAATCCAAGATAACCGCCTACTCCGAAGAAAGGAACAACGGAAACAACTCTTTTGTGATTGTAGCCACCGAAGAGATTGCAGAGATTGAACATAAGGTCAGCGTAGGCCTGGCCGAACTTGAAAGAGTAGTCGGTCTGCTCGTAAACGTGATAGCCTTTTCCCTGCCATCCGCCGAGACCCACTCTCACGCCCGTAACAGGAGTGAAGTTGTAACCTACATTGAGAAATGCGGACGGAGAGAGAAGTTTGGTAAAGTCAACCGTCTCTCCGAGAGTGTATGCCGCACCACCCTGTAACTGAACATACCAGTGAGGATTGAACTCAACTGTCTTGTCCGCCTTGCTCTGCTGGGCAGACGCGATTCCCGCAAGCATCAATGACGCGGTGAGAACCAGGAAAATCCTTTTAAAATTCATATGCATAAACATTGTTAATAATCAACAATTTGCGTGCGTTATAGCCTTGTGGACACTATTCCACACTATACGCACGCTGCAAATTTATGAACAAATATCTGGAAATCCAATAATTTTTCCTAAAAAAGTAGGGGTCAGAACAGCTCCAGATTGCTTTTTTCAAGCCAACCACGCCTTCCGTCAGAGAGTTTTATGCTGCACCAGAGACCAGCACTTTCGACAACGTCAACCCTGGTACCCTCGTGCAGGACAAACAAGTCAGTGGACGAAGCGATTGCTGGAGAACTCTTTACCGGAGCAACGGTAGCCGTGACGACAGCCCTGTCGAGAGACTCCAGCCTTGACCTCTGGTACAGGGAACAACTCAGGCAAAGAATCATCAGCACAAGTGAAACGGCTCCGGAAGCGAGTGAAAGACGTCGCAGGCCACAGGAACGGGAAAGCAGTATGAGCAGGAGACAGGCAAGCATCAGGGCAAGCAATACAAGGGTAAACACCGCCCAAGTCCCCGAGGACATCAAATAGCAGAAACGCTTCCACCATTGAGCCAGTATAAACTCAGGCACGCTTTCGATCCTGTCCCTCGTCATAGACGACGCGTATTGAAGATTGTAGCGGGCATCACGGTCAGAAGGATCAAGTTTGAGCGCCTTTTCATAATATAGTATAGAATGAGAGAGGTCGGAGAGCTTGAAAAAGGCGTTTCCAATATTATAATATAGGTGGGGACTCTCCATACCGAGCGCTTCGACTGCCTTCCAGTCTTGCAGAGCCTCTTCCCAGCGTCCCTCCGAGTAAGCGGACAGCCCGGCATTCCAAAGCGAGTCCGCTCTGTCATCTGCACGGGCCTCGACTGACGGAAGGATAGATGTTGAAATTGCGGCAAGCAAAGCCGTTACAACAAGTGTACGATTTTGAGTCTTCCTGTGCATATTGTTATCTATCAAGGTGATGATATCCATTGCAGACTGATAGTGCTGGGACATCGAGGAGTTGTCGGAATATGGCGCGTAGCGTGCAAACTCGCAGGCATCGAGCAGTTCGAGGAAAGAGGAAGTGCATTTTTGGTCCAGACCTGCATCCACAAATCGGGCGCTGATGCCATCGTGGCTCATGTCAGCAGCGTCAATGTTGAATTTGTCCGAAACAAAGCCGAGAAGCGCACGGTGGAGTTCCTCATAAAAAGCGGTAACGAGTCCCTTGTCAAGGAACTGACGAGCCGTAGAAAGCCTCTTTGTCGCCATCCTTGCCGCAGCGCGGTTGCGCCTGCTGACGACATCGGAACGGCTGCGGAGCACGGCCCTGACTACGAACCATATACAAATAGCCAGAATAAGAAGCAAGGCGAAGAACAGCCAGAAGAGAAGGGAACCTGCGAACAGATGACCCTGTCTGCTGAAATGAGGGTCTGAGGTATGTATGAAGCGTATGTCGTTAGCAAGGTCCTTGACATCCTTGCGGGCAGGGGCCTGCACTGACGGCACGCCCTGAACGGGCTGCAGCGCATCATTTTCACTGCGTTCAACGTAAACAGCAATCTCAGGCCCGGAGAGGGTCACGTAAGTACGCGACGAGACGTCATAATAAGTGTACTGGAGCGCAGGAAGGACAAAATCACCGCTGCTTCGTGGTATGAAAGGAAACTCGAACGTCCTGGAAGACGCTCCATCGGTAATCTTGACGTCGTAAGTTTCAAAATCGTGCGGGAAAGCAGGTTTCGGAGCTTCAAGCAGCGCAAGGTTGCCCTTTCCGCTGATTACCACCTTGAGCGAAGCGGCGTCGTGTGTCTTGAGCGAGTCTTTGGAAAGCGAAACGCTCATCTTGAAGTTGCCCACGCCACCGCCGAAAGAATCGGGAGCACCTGAAGGCAGGGCAGAGACGGCGATAGTAACGGCAGGTGAGGTAACACGCTTTCTTACAGTATGATAGTCATCTTGGAAGAAACTGTCGAATATGCTTCCGACCTGTGTTCTCGGAGTCCTTACATTAATCTGGCAGACAAGTTCCGCAGGGTCAATGACAAGCTTGCCGGACTTTTGCGGGATGAGCGTCCAACTACGAAGTACTGCAGTGTTATATATCTGTCCGTCAACGTTTTCACGGCGAAATTCTATATTAGTCGGGGCCTGGATCTGCTGGCTCCAGAATCCGTTGAAACTCGGAAATCTTGCATCCTCAAAGCCCGAAATATTGACTCTCTGGTAGAGCTTGAGTGTAGCCGTAAGGCTTTCTCCGACAACGACGGAACTCTTGCTGACATTCAGGCGCATAAATAGGTCGGAGTTGTCGATGTCTCCCGTGGCGGCTGCCCTGGACCCGGAAGAGGATCCCGAACCCGAAGCATTCCCGGAGCCCGATGCGCCGCTTATTCCGGAAGAATTGGCGGAGCCGGAAGAACCCTGATGCCCGGACAAGCCGGACTTTCCCGCCGAAGAAGCGACCACCTCTATGCTGAATGGCTCGCTGGTCAAGGTTTCGCCCTTAACTTTGGCCTTAGCCGCCGGTATGATAAATTTTCCCGCAGACTTCGGCATAAGGACGTAGGTGTAGGTTGTCTGCGTCGAACTCTCTGATTTACCGTTGATTATCGTACGCTGGTGGTAGCTTCCCTTCTGCGGGCCCCACACCAACTGGAATCCGTCCCCCGGTACCCAGTCGAAACTGCTAGGCTCTGCGCGCCCCGAAATGACGAAGGTCACGTTGAAGCGTTCGTCCAGCGCAACTATCTCGGGAGCCTGGACCTTGAGCGAATTCTGCCCCATCGCGAGTGCTGCGGTGAGCAGGAACAATATATTAGTAATCAAGCGTTTCATCCTACCAATTCTTCTCTTTCTGTCTTGATTTATCCTTTTCTGCCTTTTCGGCGTTTACCTTGTCCTGAGTCTTCTTCTCGGCGGCCTGGATGGCATTGAGCACCCTCTGCGCCTGCTGCGGAGTCATAGTTCCCTGACCCGAATCGCCTTGGGACTGATTCTGATTATCGGAAGGATTTTGACGGTCCTGACCATTCCCGTCCTGATCCTTCTGCTGATTCTGGTCGTTCTGCTGATTCTGGTCGTTCTGCCGGTCGTCACCATTTTGTCCGCCGTCGCCTTGTCCTCCCTCACCATTCTGCTGATTTTCAAGCATTTTCTTGGCATAGATGTAATTCTCCTTTGCATCCAGATCATCCGGACGCAGCAGCAGCGCCTCCCTGAATGCCTTTACCGCCGCTGCGTAGTCTTTCTGCTGCAGGGCGACGTCCCCGGAATTGTAATGGCAGTCCGCAGCCAGGGAAGCATCGGAAGGAAGCACGGAAGAAGCCTTTCCCAATGCGTCAGAGGCAGCTTTCCAGTCCTCGAGACGGTAGAGCGAAGATGCAAGGTTGTACTGGGCTGCAAAGGAGTTGGAATCGACTGCCGCGGCCTTGCCGTAGCTTGCCGCCGACTCATGGAATTTGCCCCCGCCATACTGCCTGTTGCCCTTGCGGACCAAATGCTTCTCGTTCTGTGCAGCGGCTGGCAGGCAGACACACAGAGCAAGCAACAGTGCCAAAATATTGAAATTCAGTCGTTTCAAATCAATTTCCTCCTAATTTTCCTCTCACCCAGCAGCATCTCCACGACAAAGAGCAGCAGGGCAATCGCAAAGAAATACATATACTGTTCCTCATACTCCTCAAACACTATGCTGTTGAAGCGCTCATCTTCGAGCCTTCGTATGTCTTCAAGTATGGGGTTAAGGCCAAATTCTTCATTACCGGCGTGGACATAGACTCCCGACCCGACCTGGGCAATCTGCTGCAGGGTGCCCTCGTCGAGGCGGGTGACCACGATGTTGCCTTCGGAGTCCTTGAGCAGGTCGCCGTCAACAGGTATCGGCTGCCCGCGGAGACTGCCTACACCGACGGTGTAGATGCGTATGCCGGTCTCGGCTATGGTTTTGGCGGCCTCGAGTGCGTCATCC
>SAMEA3663299__coassemble_511_pt1 | contig 17616 bp, 14 predicted proteins | sample SAMEA3663299__metabat2_low_PE_002 | metagenome-assembled genome bin SAMEA3663299 (sample SAMEA3663299) | pig gut metagenome | biome: pig gut; feature: pig-associated habitat; material: faeces | place: China | collected 2013
AGGGTTGCGCCGGTGCTGGATGTGCGGAAGATATGGTTATAGTTCAGGGCGAGAAGGCGAGGGGTGGTGGACTGCACCGGGGTTGACCAGACGGCAGAGATGGTGCTGCGGCCCAGGGTGAGGTCCAGGCCGATGCCGTGCAGGGTCCGGGTGAACGAACTGCTGGCAGAGAGGCCGGAAGCATTGCGGCGAAATGACTGAACGCTGGAAAAGCCCGCAATCGAGAATCCTGACCACAATAGCAGGCCCTGCCCGAAACGAGCCGAATAGTCGCCAAGGAGAATTCTTCCAGGAATGGATTTGCCGTAAATGGCGAGAGAGGTCGTTCCGGGGCCGAAAGTGCGGTCCGAATACGACTTGCGGGCGGACCAGAATGCATCCAGGCGGCCTTCGAGAGAGATGGCGGTCTTGATCCCGAAGGCAGCGCTGCCGGAGAAGGGGTCGTTCTTCCCGGAGGCGAAGCTGCTGGTGGCGGCAGATGGGTTCTTCCCGGAGGCGGAGTTGCTGGTGGCGGCAGATGGGTTCTTCCCGGAGGCGGAGCTGCTGGTGGCGGCAGATGGGTTCTTCCCGGAGGCGGTGCTATTGGCGCCGGAATTGCTGTGGGCTGCGGCAGTCTGGAGGGCAGCTCTGGCAGCGGGCACGCTGGAGCTTCCGCTGCAGGAAGTCCTGAGCAGCAGGGAGGCATGCAATTGAGGCACTGAGGGTTTTCCGGGCGGATTGCGGGAGCGCAGGACGACGAAATGGCTCAGCGCACGGGCTAATTCCGGGGTAAAGCCATCAGTATAACCAAGTTCCGTATAGGACAGGATATCACCGTCCCGCATCCTCCTGTCGAGCACGGAGGCTGCCTGGAACGGAGAAAACAGCCCGCTGGAAAGCATAGCGGAGCGGGTGCAGGCATTGAGGTCCAGCGGATGGTCGGCGAGATGACGGTATCTCTCCCACTCGTCCTCACTCAGTTCCTCAAGGGTTCCGGCGCCGCAAAGAAGCAGCACCGCATCTTCAAATCGGGAAAGTTGCTGCCGCTGAATCTGCATAGCAAGGATCAGCGACAATAGAAACAAGAGTTTCATAGTCCAGACAGTTTCGGTCAAGTGCAGCAAAGTTATTATATTTTGTTCTAGTAACAAAAATTTTTAGTATCTTTGACCATCTAGTTCTGACCAATGGAAACAGTAGTTTATCACGACAAGAGATTCAGGCTGATGATTAGTTACGAGCAGCTCAGTCAGGCAATGGACAGGATTGCTGCACGTATCAACTCCGACTATTCCGGTAACTCCACGCCGGTTACATTTATCTGCGTGCTCAACGGAGCCATTATGTTCACCGCAGAAATGATGAAAAGGCTCAATTTCGACGCAGAACTCATTTCAATCAAGATGTCATCGTATTGCGGCACAAGTTCTCAAGGCACGGTCAAGGTTCCCCTCGGGCTTACGGGCAACGTTGAAGGACGCGATGTCATTGTATTCGAGGACATTGTGGACAGCGGATTGACAATGGTGGAGCTAAAGCGCATCCTCAAGGAAAAGGGAGCAAGGGACGTGAAGGTGTGCACTATGCTGCTCAAGCCTGATGCACTCAAGGCCGACATCAAGCTGGACTATGTAGCAATGGAGATTCCCAACGATTTCATTGTCGGGTTTGGACTTGACTACGACGAACTGGGTCGCAACCTGAAGGACATTTACGTACTTGACAAATAAAAGATACTTACAAACAAAGAGTTATGAAATACTATGTATTATTCGGCCCTCCGGGCGCAGGCAAGGGCACACACGCAGTGGCAATCGCTGCCAAGTACAATTTCAAGCACATTTCAACCGGCGAGCTTCTCCGTGCTGAAATAGCTGCCGGCACTGATCTTGGCAACACGGCCAAGAGTCTCATTGCTGCAGGAAGCCTTGTACCGGACGAGGTGGTTGAAGGAATGATTGACTCCGCTTTTGACCGTTTCAAGGAATTTGACGGATTCCTCCTTGACGGATTCCCAAGGACACTCGCTCAGGCACAGGCTCTTGATGCAATGCTTGAAAAGCGCGGCGAAAGGCTTACCGGTGTGGTTTCAATTATGATTCCGGACGAGATGGTCAAGACTCGCATCAAGCATCGTGCAGCCATAGAAGGACGTGCCGATGACGCAAGCGACGAGACAATCAACAACAGGATTGCCACCTATCACAGCCAGACCGAACCGCTCATCGAGTATTACAAGGCTGCCGGCAAATACCACGAGGTATGCGGAGACTCCGACATTCTCGAAGAGAACAGGGCAAGGGTGCTCGCTCTTATGGAGACTCTCGTATAAGCACGGGACTTTGTCTAAATAAAGGAACTGACCTCCAGGCCGATGTGCCTGAAGGTCAGTTTCTTATTAAGTTTCTTATTGTATCTCCATCATTTGCGGCGACCTCGCCTGCGGCTGGCAATGACATTTATCTTCCTGCCATCCAGACTGATACGCAGCGGCAGGCGTCCCTCGACCTCACCGTCAACCTCCACAATGTCTTCAGAATTGTTATCCAAAGGGGTGATGACTATTTCCTTGCATCGCAGGTTGACTACCTTGTCGCACTGGTCGAGCGTGCCCCTGAACAGACGCGGGACCTCCTTGAATATCTTGAGCTTGGGAACTATCATCACGTCCAGAAGTCCGTCATTCAGTTCCGCATTCGGGACCTGACGCATACCGCTGCCGCTGTAGCATCCGTTGCCAAGGGCAACAGAATAGCATTCGCCTTCAAATACAGACTTGCCGTCAGCAACGACACGGATGCGTATAGGCCTGATAGTCAGGATGGAACGTATGAGCGAACTGAAATAGATTCCCTTGCCGCGCAAACCCCTCTCCTTCTTCTGGTTGACCCTCTTGCAGACGTGCGAGTCAAAACCTGTGCCTCCCACGTTAGCCATATAGCAGCGCACTCCCCCGTCGAGGCTCACCCCGACCACGTCCATAGCCTGGAAAGATTCTGCCCCGATTATTTCTGCAATGTCCTTTGCAGTCCCGCTCACGCCAAGCGACTTGATCCAGTCGTTACCTGAACCTATTGGAACCACTGCCACATAGAACTGTGAAGTGGAAGTTCCGCTGTCCTCGCAGAAACGGCAGATTCCGCTGAACATCTCGTGGAGCGAACCGTCGCCTCCAACTGCCGCAAAACGACGGTATCCCGCACGCGCCGCCTCATACGCCAGACTTGTAGCGTGCTTTTTGTAGTCGGTATATTCGGTAATGAAAGGAACCCCGAGCTTTTCCAGTTTCCTTTCTGCCGGAATCCACGCCGACATGGTCTTTCCGGAGCCTGCCCGCGGATTGACTATGCAGTACCAGGTTTTATTGATATCGGTCATAACTGTGCTTTGTAGTACAAAAGTAAAAATATTTTCGTAATTTTGTCTTCTTATAAAACAACATTATATGGGAAAAGTCATAGCGATAGCCAACCAGAAAGGCGGTGTCGGCAAAACCACGACTGCGATAAACCTCGCTGCCTCGCTTGCCGTGCTGGAACGCAAAGTCCTGATAATCGACGCCGATCCTCAGGCCAACACGACTTCGGGTCTGAACTTCTCGCCTGACAATGACGAGCAGCGCACGCTGTACGAGGTTATGATAGGCAAGATCGACGTAGAGGACGCCCTGATACAGACGGAACTCGCCGGACTGCATATGATTCCTTCCCACATCAACCTCGTGGGTGCCGAGATAGAAATGCTGGAGATGCCCGACAGGGAGAGCGTGATGCGCAAGGCGCTGATGCCCATAAGGGACCGCTACGACTACATCATCATCGACTGCTCCCCTTCCCTGGGACTCATCACAGTCAACACCCTCACTGCGGCCGACTCGGTCATCATCCCCGTCCAACCCGAATTCTTTGCTCTCGAGGGTCTCGGCAAGCTGCTGCAGACCATCAGGCTGGTCCAGAGCGGGGTCAACCCGAAGCTGACCATCGAGGGCTTTGTGGTAACGATGTTCGACGGCAGGACCAAGGTCCACACCCAGGTGGTGCAGGAATTGCGCGAACACTTTCAGGATATGGTGTTCAAAACCATCATCCAGCGCAATATACGCCTCAGCGAAGCGCCTTCGCACGGCAAGCCTATCATATTGTATGAAGTGATGAGCATAGGCTCAAGCAACTATCTCAGCCTGGCGAGAGAGGTATTGGAAAGAAACGGACAGACTGTATAAAACAATTATATGAGCAAGGAACCGAGACTTGGAAAGGGACTTGGAGCAATACTCGGAGACGTCCCTAACGCAGATCAGATACGCAAACCCGTAGGTTATGTCAACAAGGAGGTGCACAGTGCCGCCACTACCCGTACCGACGGGGCGGAAGTGTATCGTGTGCCCGTTGACGCGGTGGATCCCAACCCGTTCCAGCCGCGACTGACCTTTGACCAGACCGAACTGGAAGAACTTGCTGCATCCATAAGGAGTCTCGGTCTCATTCAGCCTATCACGCTTCGCCGTATGCCTGACGGGCACTATCAGATCATCAGCGGAGAGAGGCGTTTCAGGGCCTGCAGACTGGCAGGAATGACCATGGTACCCGCCTACGTGCGCGATGCAAACGACAGGGCCATGCTTGAAATGGCTCTGGTCGAGAACATCCAGCGTTCAGACCTCAACCCTATAGAACTGGCACTGAGCTACCAGAGGCTGATTGACGAATGCCAGTACACCCAGGACCAGATGGCGGAAAGAGTCGGAAAGGATCGCTCGACCATAGCAAACACTCTCAGACTGCTCAAACTCTCGGCAAAGGCTCAGCACGACCTAAAGGTCGGAGTAATCAGCACGGGGCACGCAAAGGCCATGCTTGCCATCAATGACCCTGAAGTCCAGAACAAACTCTGCGACCTCGTAATACGTGACGGTCTGTCAGTCAGGCAGTTGGAAGCGCTCGTGCGCAAAATACAGCTCACGCCGGACGCACTGCCTAAAGACAAGGACAAGCCTAAGGACCATACTCTTCCGGACAATTACAACAGGCTCGCAGGCCGTCTCAGTCCATATTTCAGCAATGACATTTCACTCAAGCGCAGCGCTTCCGGAAAGGGTTCCCTGACCATCAGGTTCAACTCTGACGCGGAAGTTGACGCATTCCTTGCCGCTCTCGAGAAAATCAGCTGATAATGAAGAGATTCGCCTCCATAGTACTGATTATGTTCCTTGTAGCCGTGTTTGCGCCTTGTGGCCGGGCACAGTTCAAGAAGGATGCATTCTCGCAGAGTTACAACAACGACGACCCGAAAGCCCAGAAAGATTCGGTCGAGAAGCTGTTTTCCTTTGAGGAGTATTTCGGGGGCTTGAAACACGAGCGCGAAACCCGCATTGGCACCCTGTTCGGAGGCTCGGCCGTCTTTATCGGAGGCCAGCAGATATACAACAGGGACTATTGGAAACTGCCTCTGGTTTACGGCAGCATACTCGGAAGCGCCGGAGCGGGAGTTTATTTCAACCGCACGGGACGCAATGACATTGCAAAGTACTGTTTCGCAGGTGCCGGCCTGGCTTATTGGGCGACTCTTATGGACGGCGTAATCAATTACAAACCGGACCCTTACCCACACGCCGGCAAGGCAACTCTATACTCCATACTTCTTCCCGGACTGGGTCAGGCGTACAACGGCGAGTGGTGGAAGATTCCCATTTATGACGGAGGACTCATGGCCTGTCTGTACTATTACCGTTTCAACACGCTGAATTACAACAGATTCAGGCGCATCTACATTGAAGCTTCAGCGGGCTCGTCCTACACAGGACCTATTTCTGCCGAAACGGCACTTTACTATAGAAACATTTACAGAACCTACAGGGACTACTCGATAGTTGCCACCCTGTTGGTGTACCTTATTCAGGTAATTGACGCCAATGTCTTTGCCTATATGCACGACTTCGAGGTCAACGATGACCTCTCGTTCAACATCTCCCCTACCCTGATACCGGCCGGAGTCCAAATCTGCTCACAGAGCTCTTTTGACAGCATTTCCCCGCTGACAGCGCCTGCATCTTTTTCTGCACACTCCGCGGGACAATGCTCCGGCGGGCAAGGCGTCCGTACCAACGGCCAGGCGTTTTCTTCAGCCGCCGGGAGCCTGTACGGTCCCGGAGCGTTGTCGGCAGCCGGCGTTCCGTCGGGGTTGGCAGCCGGTATGCCGTCGGGACTGGCACCTGCAGCTGCAATGCCTTCGGCATTCGGATTGAGGGTAGAATTCAATTTTTAAGTGACAGTGATGAAAAAGGTCCTGTGCATACTCGCCGCCTGTTTGGTGCTGCTGCCGCAAATGCTTGTGGCACAGGGGCCGCGGAGGGGTAAGCCGAGCAGAAAGGAACTCACGGAGGAGAACGAGAAACTGAAAAATTCGCTCGACTCGCTGCGGACGCTGGTGGACAGCCTGCAAGTGGCTGACAGCCTCAAGCACATTGAGCACCTGAAAGCTCTTGAGGACGCTAAAAGACCTGAGATAGAGAGGCTTATGATTTCGTTCGACCCGCAGGCGAGCGACAGTCTGCTGGCAAAATGGTACGAGGCTACGGCAGTGAAGTTCGAGGATTGCGTCAATACCTACGATATGTCCGAGGAGGTCTTTACTTCAGATGTGTCGGACTCGGTGATGATTGCAAGGCTCGCCGCAATGAATTGTCCCATAGCGCTGCCTTTTGACCAAACTGTGAAGAATTATATGATTCTTTATGCAGAGAAGCGAAAAAGCACCATGGGCCGCATTATTGGACTAAGCAAGTACTATTTTCCTATATTCGAAGAAACTCTCGCCCGCTACGGACTGCCGCTGGAACTCAAGTATATGGCGGTCGTTGAATCTATGCTCAATCCGGTCGCGACCTCACCTGCGGGGGCCAGGGGAATATGGCAATTCATGTTCAACACGGCCAAGGGTTATGGTCTGGAAATCAATTCCTTTATCGATGACCGTCTGGACGTGGAAAAAGCAAGCGATGCAGCAGCGCGATATCTGAGGGACGCTTACAGGACCTTCGGTGACTGGTCGCTTGCAATAAGTTCGTACAACTGCGGGGCGGGAAATATTATGAAAGCCATCAAGCGTGCTGCCGGAAGCAGGAATTTTTGGGATATCTACCCTTACCTGAAAAGGGAAACAAGAGGCTATGTACCTGCATTTGTGGGAGTTATGTATGCTATGACATATTACAGGGAATATGGCATAGAGCCTCAGGATGTGGGGATGCCGGCTGCGGTTGATACCTTTATGATAGACAGGAAACTGCACTTCGCTCAGATAAACGAGGTGGTTGGCGTGCCTATGGACATTGTCAAGCACCTCAATCCGCAGTATATATATGAGGTAATACCCGGCACTGCGAGCAGGAAATATGCGCTCAAACTGCCTTACAACTGGTGCGGTCCGTTTATGGATGCGCATCCTGACAGCTTGTACGGGCATCGTGCGGCTGAGTTGTTCGAGTCAGATGTCATCAAGGCGGCGAGCAGTGGCAAAAGCACCAGGCCGGACAACAGGATAGTTTACAAGGTCAAGGAGGGTGACTATCTTGGGCGCATCGCGTCGCGTCATCACGTGACCGTGAAACAGTTGAAGTCCTGGAACAATCTCAAGTCAGACAAACTGAGGGTCGGGCAGATACTATATATCTACAAATAACGGGAAAAGTGTTGACTAATCATCAATTTGTTGTCTAATCGTCAAAATCGGAAAGGCGGGATAGTTAATTAGGAATAAGTTTTATAAATTCGTATTGATGATTTTGTACACAAAACAAATTAAAGATACGATTATGAACTACACACATTTCTCCTGCTGCAAAATAGCAATGCTGTCTGGGATTGCACTTTCCGTTCTTATGCTTGGCGCCTGCAATGAAAAACCGGATAATCCGGGGCCAACTCCGACATCTAACAAGGCCGGACTGATCAGCGACCAGGATAAGCTTGATATGATTTATTCGCTGGTGGACCTTGAAGGTGACAAAGGCAGGATATACGAAATGACCTACACCGTGGATTACAAGCTCGAGGAAGCGCTTGACGCAAATATCGTGGGTACGACATCATTGGTTCAGTTTACGATGCAGCACCTTATGGACAGAATACCGGGCAAGAACGCCAGCTTGAGTTTCAATGCATCCTGCAGCGCTTTTGCCTGTACTGATCCAGCCACGAACAACTTCCTGATGGGCAGGAACTTTGACTTCAACCACAAGGACAAAAATGGAGAAAGGGTGATGATTCCTGCAATTGTTATCCATACCGCACCGGTTGGAGGGAAAAAGTCAGTTTCCTTCGTTGACGGACAATTCATCAACTACAAGAGCGGGTTCTATACTGACGGAGAATCTGACCTCTCTATGCTTATGGCCCTTCCTTACCTTCTTCTGGACGGAATCAACGAAGACGGATTTGCAATCAGCGTCCTGAAGCTTGACGGCAAGCCTACCCGCCAGCAGGAAGAGGGCAAGAAAAACATTTTCACCACCGTAGCAATGCGAATGCTGCTTGACAGGGCCAGCACAGTCAATGAGGCCGTTGAGATGCTGAAGCAGTACAATATGTGGATGGATGACGATCCGGCTAGCTATCATTACTTTATGGCTGATGCCACGGGAGACTATGCTATAGTAGAATATGTCAAGAACGATCCTCTCGACAGCGACGAGTATCCTACCAAGATGGAAGTGCTCAAGGGAAAAGACGCATGGCGCTTTGTAACCAATTTCTACGCTTCCCCTTCCATGTCCGAATCTCCTGACGGAAGCCTGCACTCGAAGCACGGAAAGGACCGCTACAATATCCTGAGCGCCAATCTCGCTGCAAGCAACTACAAGTTGAATTCTTCTCAGGCGATGGAGCTCCTGCGTAAAGTTGCACAAGGTCCGGAAAGCGAACTGAGCACCGGCTTTACACAGTGGTCCGAGGTGTTTAACCTCAGCAAAAGAACCGTAAAGATGTCCATACTCAGGGAGTACGACAAGTCATTCGAATTTGGCATCGAGTAATCCAGGCGAGGCAGAGGCATTTGGGGACTCGGGAATCCATAGCTTGAGATAGCCACCATCGTCCTGGTCCCGCCTATGAGCCGAGAACAAATTGATTTTCGAAGAGGGAGTTTAGTGGTGCTAAATGACAGATTGCCGTTTTCCACCATATTTGCGAGTACCATAGTCAGTGATTTTCATTATCTTTGCATATTAGATTAACGAGATGCGGAAATTGACCGTATCAAACCAAAGTCCATGCAACAAAACAACTTTGTTGCATATCTGTTGCACGAGCACTTTGAGACATAAACCAAATTACTGATAATTAAACAGATATGGCCGATTCGAACTTCATAGATTATGTAAAGATATATTGCTCTTCCGGGCACGGAGGGGCGGGGTCCATGCACCTGCACAGGGCAAAATACATTCCGAAGGGCGGTCCGGACGGAGGTGACGGCGGCAGAGGCGGTCACATTATTCTCAGGGCCAACCCTCAGTTCTGGACACTCATTCACCTTAAATACCGCAAGAACATCAAGGCGGATGACGGGGAGAAGGGCGGAGCGGCGCTGATGAAGGGCAAGAACGGCACGGACATCTATCTGGACGTTCCTGTCGGGACTGTCGTTAAGGACGGAGAGTCGGGCGAGGTGCTCTTCGATATGATGGAAGCCGGTGAAGAAAGAATTCTCTGTCGCGGTGGACGTGGAGGCTGGGGCAACGACCACTTCAAGTCCCCTACCAACCAGACGCCGCGTTACGCGCAGCCGGGAGAAGACGGGGAAGAAGGCGTATTTGTGCTTGAGCTCAAGCTGCTTGCGGACGTGGGCCTGGTCGGGTTCCCGAATGCTGGCAAGTCCACCCTGCTGGCCAGCATCACATCGGCAAAGCCTAAGATTGCCAATTATGCGTTTACCACCCTGGAGCCGAATCTGGGCATAGTCAAATACCACGACGGCAGGTCTTTCGTAATGGCTGACATACCGGGCATCATAGAAGGCGCGCACGAAGGAAAGGGCATAGGAACTCGCTTCCTTAGGCATATCGAAAGAAACAGCGTACTGCTCTTTATGGTGAGCTGCGAGGAAGACGACATCAACGCAAGCTACAAGACCCTGCTTGAAGAGCTCAAGATGTACAATCCGGAACTGCTTGACAAACAACGAATTCTCGCGATTACAAAGTGCGATATCATCGATTCAGAGATAGAAAAGGAACTCGCCCGGCATCTGCCGAAGCGCATCCCGCACATATTTATCTCGGCGGTAAACGGACAGGGACTCGACAAACTCAAGGACGAACTCTGGAAGGCCCTCCAGCAATAATCGCCCCACAGCAAACCCACAGCGACAACCGCCATAAATGGAAACCATTCTGACTTTAGTACAATTCATCCAGGAGGCCCACCACTTCGACAAGGATATCACGCTGGCTATCAATTCACTGCACTCGCCGATAAGCGACAGTGTCTGGATGGTCTTTTCTAACAAGGAGATATGGTATATACTCTATCTCGCAGTGCTCGTAATGTTCTTTTACCGCCTTGGCTGGAAAAAGGCACTGGTTGCACTGCTCGCCTGCGTGCTTTGCATAGTGGTATGCGACCAGACCTGCAACCTATTCAAGGACTCAGTGCAAAGGCTAAGGCCCTGCCTGGACGGCGAGATGATCAGTCGTGGTCTCCACATCCTGGAAAGGGCCGGCGCTCGCAACCTGTACGGATTCTTTTCCGCCCACGCCGCCAATGCGATGGGCTTTGCAGCCTGCTCGCTGATGTGCTTCAGAATGGACAAAAGCCGCAAGCATAACACTTACGGCATTTGCATATTCATCTGGGCCATACTTGTAGGTATCAGCCGCGTATTTGTCGGCAAGCACTTCCTCGGTGACGTGATATGCGGTTTTGCATTTGGACTCGCCGCAGGATTGCTGATTGGATATCTTGCCTGTTATCTCGGGAACCGATTTATTCAGCGCGAGTCCTGAAAGCTTCAAGTCCATCATTGAGGAACTTTACAAAGCCCTCAATTGACAGGTCATACCCGCGGACAGGAAGCAGCTGAGTCCCGTCAGGCGCCAGCAGCACATAATTAGGCTGCGCATTGACACCCCAGCGCGTGCGGGCAATATAGGAATTGACCCTGCCGAGATCCTTATAGACCTTTCCGCTTACGCTATCAGTAACCCATTCGGACTCAGGAAGTTTCTGCTTATCGTCATTATACAGGGCAACAATCACGTACTCATTTGCAAGCAGACTCAGCACCTGCGGGTCACTCCAAACCCTTGCCTCCATCTCACGGCAATTGACGCAGCCGTGTCCAGTAACATCTACAAAAAGAGGTTTCCCGGCCTGCCGGGCAGCTGCAAGTCCTTCATCTATATTAAAATAGCCCTTAAGACCGAGCGGAAGTTCAAGCCCATAGCGGGTTGCCATCCCCTCAGAAAGCTGATTTCCTGCTGCCGAAGCACTGCCAGAATCCGCCCCTTCCGCATTGCCTGCCTGAGTGCCTCCAAGTACAAAATCCTGAGTGCTGACAGGGGGAAGATAGCCAGAGAGGGCCTTGAGCGGAGCGCCCCACATTCCCGGGACGAGATAGACTACGAAAGAAAGGACCGCTATGGCAAGCGCAAGGCGTGTCACGCCAATGCTTTCCACCTTTTCCTCGTGCTTGAAGCGAATCTTACCAAGCAGGTAAAAGCCTAAGAGAGAGAAGATTACTATCCAGATTGCAAGATAAACCTCGCGGTCGAGCAAGCCCCAGTGATAGGTCTGGTCGGCAGTGCTTAGGAACTTCATTCCGAGTGCAAGTTCAATGAAACCGAGCACTACCTTGACGGAGCCAAGCCAGCTTCCGCTGCTCTTGCGGACCTTCTTGATAAGCGACGGGAAAAATGCCAGCAGCGTGAACGGCAGGGCAAATGCTAGCGAAAAGGCAAGCATGGTCACCATCGGAGCCCAGAATTCGCCCTGGGTCGATTTGATAAGGACGGTGCCGACGATAGGTCCGGTGCAGCTGAAGCTGACGAGGACGAGGGTCAGGGCAAGGAAGAATACTCCTCCGAGTCCGGAGCGGTCGCTGTTCTTGTCAGCGGCATTTGTCCATTTGGACGGCAGGACAATCTCGAATGCACCGAAGAATGATGCCGCAAAGACCATAAAGACTATGAAGAATATGATGTTCGGGAGCCAGTGGGTTGCCAGCCAGTTGAATATGTCGGCAGTGACAGTGGCGCCTCCCAAAAGTCTGGTCAGCAGGATGATAAGCGAGATAGGGACTGTGTATAGCAGCACGATGAAGAGTCCGTACATACAGGCCTTGAAGCGTCCTGCCGCCGGGCTCCCGGAGCCCTTCATAAAGAACGATACCGTCATCGGCACCATAGGAAACACGCAAGGGGTCAGGAGCATCGCAAAGCCCCAGAGAATGGCCTCTAGAATCAGCGACCAGATGCTTCCCGACTTGCTGCTTTCGGTGCTTTGAGCAGTCACTGTACTGAGTTTCTCAGCCGGTGCAAGTGATATCTCAAAATCGAGATAGCTCGGAACGCAACTGCCATCATCACAGGTATTTGCAAAGAGGCTTCCGGAGAAGGACGCGTCGGGTCCGGTGAGCAGGAAGTCCTGCTCGAGAGTGATGCTGCCCTCAAAGACCAGGGACCCGTCCAGTTCGGAGGGCGTGCCCAGTTCGCGGAGCGGACCGGCAAATTCGGCGTCCTTCAGGACAGGGTCCAGAAACTCGGTTGGGGAGAATTCGTCCTTGACCGAGTAGGTATGGAAGCCGGGAGCAATCTTGCCGGAAAATTGTACCGTGCAGGCGTCTTCGGAAGTTTTGACTACAGACCAGGTCCAGTCGATATTGCTGACCTGTGCATGGCAAATGACCGCAAGCAGGCAGGCTGCAAGCGCAAGTATCAGTTTCTTTTTCATCCTGCAAAGATGAAAAGTATTCGGGGAATATGCAAATTATTCGGGCGTTATAAAGTGCACGGATTTTGCAGGCGAGAGCATTTTGTATGAGCAAAATATGGAGGATTAGGTATGGCTATAAGAATCAATACGTTTGTATCGGACGCTAATCTTGTCGGGAAGAGTCACTGGTGGGGAGCGCCTGACCTTCCGGAAGACATTCCCTACCCTTGCGTGAGGGTTACTGCAGACGGTGAGAGCTATGACGAGCCGCTGACGTTCGTATGCCAGATAAGGTGTCGCGACATTGCCGGTCTCGATACGGAGAACCTGCTTCCTCACGAAGGGATGCTGTATTTCTTTGCGCCCATAGATTATTTTATCGGCAATACCGATTCGCCCCTGGACTATCACGATGACCCGGTCGTGATTTATTCCAGACAGGAAGATGGCTTGAGTCCGTACGAACTATATTGGGCAGGAACGGACGAAAGCGTGTTTGCGGAGTCCGAAGCTATGAGTTTCGAAGCAATGGATAACGAAGTCGGGGACGGTCTGATCCTGCTGGGACAGGCTCTGCAGGACGAGGTGAGGGAGCAGCATCCGGGAAAAATAAGTCTGCTGCAGATTGATGAGGATGATCGTTGGGGCCTGAGGTTCTATGACTGCGGGATGTACTACTTTATGATGAAGCCCGAAGACATCAGGAAGGGATTGTGGCAGAACTGCTGCGGCGAACTGTACTATTATTGATGACAAAACCAACGGGAGCGGCAGAACAAATAGTCTGTCGCTCCCGCTCTTTATGCTTTCCGGATGCAGCTGTGCAAAGCGCCTCCGGCAATCTGGAAAGTGCTACCTGTACAACTCGACAGGGCCGATGAGACCGGCCGGCACGAGTGGCTGGTTACGGCGGTGGAGGTAACGCTTGGCTACAGGATTGTCAGTGAAAGTGGTGATGTAGTTGCCCATCAGGGTGGTAACCTTGACCTCGATGGTGTTTTCGCCATCGTGAAGGAGGCCCTTGAGGTCAAATGTCCTTTCACCGTACCAGGAGACTCCACAAGGCTGGCCGTTCACTGTGAGTTCAGCAATGTCAGCCACTTTGCCGAGATTGATATAGCGAGGAAGATTGGCCCCGCTAAGTTTCACGGTAGTCTTGTATGTAACATCACCCATAAAGTTCTTCCACTTCTCGGTATCCTTGAGGTCCACGAGCCTGTCCATCTTGTCGGTCTGAGTCCAATCCAGATGCTTGTGGTGCAGACTGAGTTCCCAGCCTCGGAGCTCACGCGTTCCGGCTCCCTTCGAAGGTACCGGCTGCCATTCGCTTCCGCCGCTTTCCTTGTTAAATACTATCAGCAACGTCTGGGAAGGTCCGAGTCTGAGATGATACTTGCCGCCGTCAAGTCTGATGCGGAAGCGCTCACCCGTTGCAGGGTCATATATCCAGGCATTTCTGCCTCCTGTGATGCTGCGAGGGAAAACAATATCCGTCTCACGGGCTTCGCTCAGATGGCTGTTGGCAAAAAGGAAGTACTCGGACTTGTCATCGCCAATATAGCGGTTCTGAAGCAGGAATCTGTCAGGTGAGCATACGGTGATGGCATGAGGCAACTTGTATTGTGCCATAAGGTCCTGATACCATTCAAGATACGCGCCGTCCGCAGGATTCTCGAGCACGACAAAATTGCCTGTAGCCTCAAGTTCCTTGACCATCGAGGCAATCTGAGCGTCCCTCTTTTCGTAATCCTTGAAACCGAGACACTTGCTCGGAGCACAGCCAACGCTGAATACCTTTCCTCCCTGCCTTGCCATTTCGACCAGCTTGCCGAGGGCTTCCGGAGAAATGCTCTTCACTTCAGGAAGGAAGATGACTCCGTACTGCTTAGGCCCGTAGCAGAGTTTGCCCTTCCTTACCTCACAGTCGTTGAGTATGATGTCGGTGACATAGTCAGCCCCGCCTCCGCACTTGTGCACTGCCTCCCAGATAAGGGAAGTATATGGCACGTTGAGCTTTACCGGGAACGGTTCGGTCTGCACGCCCATTTCGGCCCACATATCGTAGTTTGCCGGAAGAATGCAGATATCCGTGTACATATCGACATTCTGAAGCACGCTGCTCATCCTCGCGCGGTAGTCGTTCAGCAGCCTGAAATAAGGCCACCAGGTATTGTTCTCGTTATAGAAGCTTCCGTACTGCACCCAGCCCGGATACGGCGCATCCTGCGGGGAGTAGTTGAATCCGTGCCAGACGGAATGGGTAATTCCGGAAAACGCAGCCATATCACTGCCGTTCTTGAGAAATTCCAACGAAGTTGTAAAGACCTTGTAGGTGTTGGTCATTTCCTCGGCGCTGACGAGGCGCTTGCCCTGCAGGTGCGCGGCGGACGATACGTACTTGTCAATCATCGTGTAGCCGCGGCCACGGCGGTAGTCTTCGTCCCCCATCTCCTCGCCTATGCGGTGGCGCAGCCAGTTGGTGGTCCAGGACTCACCTTCCGGGATGTCCAGCAGCAGGGAGGTTTCGAGCGGGAAGAATCCGCGGCCGTAGCCCTGCATACGCGACTTGACGCCATTGTCACGGCACCACTGGGTATAAACGGTAGTGAATCGCTCGTGCAGCAGTTCAGCCTTGGTGAGTTCGAAGTCGAAACGTACCCTTTGCACCTGCTCTGCAAATTCACCCTCCTTCTTTGCACCGTAGTCAAAGTCGAGCACGTCACCCAGGCGGCCGACCTTGAACATCGTGAACGGCAGCCAAGGGGTAAGGTCATAACCGCGGCGACGGAAGAATTCTTCCGCAAAATCGCCTGTCCAGTTGGTGCCTTCGAGCTCCATACTGTCAACGAAAAACGCCCTCAGGTGCTTGCTGAGAGGACCGAGTTTGGCCTCGATGGCGCCGTTCATATGGTCGAGGTACTTGCGTACAGCCTTGGCATCCATATGGTTAAGTATAGAGCCGGCCGCACCCGGAGCACCGTTGATCACGCAGGCAAAGGACTCGTAGCGCACCATTGCATAGAACTGCCACTTGCCCTCGGCAGGGACATCGATGCTGATTACATCGTCCACGAACTTGTCGGTCACGTCGATGGCCTGATCGAGGCTGCTGATAGGGTCAGGGACCAGAAGAGCCTGAACGAGATGAGGAATGCGACGGGTGTTGGTCACAGAGACTCCCGGATCCAATTCCTTAAAAATGTGGAATTTGGACATTTCGAAGAGTTTTCCTGACTCGACAGGCTGCGCAAGGGTAAGCAAAACTTCCGCCCTTTCTTCGCGAGGAAGGGTTTCTGCGCCGAAAGGCCAGCCCGAGCCTACTATCAGGTCACAGGTCATACCGAGCCTCTCCGCCTCGTCAAAGACGACCTTGAGCATATCGATCCACTCGTCGCTGAGCCACTCAAGGGACTTGTGTCCTACAGCGGCTTCCTCCTTGCCGGGAAATGATATAGGATTGATCTCGACGCCTCCGATTCCGGCTTCCTTGAGAAGGTGCAGCTCACGCACAAGTTCCTCGGCCTCAACCTTGTCACCGTTCCACCACCAGCGTACGAAAGGCCTGTAGCGGTCCTGCGGGGTGTGGAACTGGCTATAGATTTCGGATGAAGATACACCTGCTGCCACGCCCGGCACAGCCAGGGCGCAGAGCAGCAGGATAGAAATTGCTAATTGTTTGAGTACTTTCATTATACGGGATTGAATCTGGTCTAGAATTTCCACTCAATGTATATCGGATAATGGTCGGAAGGTGTCTGTCCGTCATACTCCCTGGTTATAAGGCGCCAGCTGATGACATCGCTACCCTCGGATACAAAGACGTGGTCGAAGTTGCCCGGCTTTTCAAGCTTGCTGGCCGGTTTCCAGTCGTTCCAAGAGGCAATCAGGCTGCCGATACGATAAGGAGAAGCCGACCAGCTGTCCTTAAGGCCGCCGTCCACGAGGATGTTGTATGCAGGACTGTCCTCGACGGTGTTGAAATCTCCGGTTACCACAAACGGAACGTCGCCTGCAATCTCCCCTATCTTCTTGAGCAGCAGCTTAGCGCTTTCCTGGCGAGCCTGTTCGCCCTTGTGGTCGAAGTGTGCGTTGAAGCAGTAGAACTCCTTTCCGCTGCGCTTGTCGAGGAAACGGGCCCACACGCAGAAACGGGAGGTATGACTGTCCCAGCTCTTGGAACCCTTTGAAGAAGGGCGCTTCGAGAACCAGAACTGCCCGTTGTCAAGCACTTCGAGGCGGTCCTTGAGGTAGAAGATGGCATTGTAGTGATACTTTCCGTTCTCCCTCTTTCCGTCGGTAGAGCAGCCGACCCAGCCGTACTGCGGCAGAGCCTTTTCCATATCCTGAATCTGAGACCAGAACGGTTCCTGCATTCCCACAAGGTCCCAATCCATATCATTGAACAGGCGGGTGACCCTGTCAGCCCTGTCAGCCCAAGGATGATGCTCGTTCTCGCACTGGTTGTTGAAACTTGCCACCCGGAGCTGGTCTCCGCCGTGATAGCTGAGCCTAGGGGCATCAGAATAGATAATGGCGCTGTGTATGGTGATGTTAAGGCCTTCCTTAGGGTTTCGCCAATTCATACGGACGTTATGATGGCATACTGGAAGATTGTATTTGTACAACACTTCGGTTGCCGTGCCGTTGCCGTAGAACGGGAGCTTGCTTACCTGAACGAGCTGGTCGTCTATGTAGATTTCGACCTCGG
>SAMEA3663299__coassemble_527_pt1 | contig 17148 bp, 9 predicted proteins | sample SAMEA3663299__metabat2_low_PE_002 | metagenome-assembled genome bin SAMEA3663299 (sample SAMEA3663299) | pig gut metagenome | biome: pig gut; feature: pig-associated habitat; material: faeces | place: China | collected 2013
TGCAGGTACCAGATCCGAGTTAAGCTCTATTGCCACGCCGATGATGCCTTCCTCGCGTGAAAGATGGTTGCTGAGGAATGGTGCATTGCGCAGATATATAGGCTTTTCATAATTCTGGTCAGCTATTTCGTATATGTACTGTTTCTTGCCTTCGTACTCGGCGACTCTCTTTGCAAACTTTGCACGGAACGGAGTGAACATCTTGCGTATGTAGTCTTCCATCCCTATATGACCCTCGCCTTCTTCGAGGCGTATGAACTTGTAGTCCACGTCAATGGTCTTTGTTCCGCCGCCGTGCTGAGGCATCTCGAGCTGCTTCATTTCCACGACATCCTTGAACCAGGCCTCCGGAGTCTTGTGTTCTTCGTCCGTAAGAGTTTCATCTTCAGCCATATATACTCTAACAATCAGAGGGCAGGCAAACTCGCTTTCAAGTCCGTAAACCTTCTTTCCGCTCAGGCGCATCTGCATTCCGAGATAGTTCAGGTCCATCTTGTCATACATGTTCTCAGTGCGTATGGTGACGTATTTCACGCTCGAGGCCGAATTCTTGTCCGGACTGGCCACCCTGAAGGTGGACGGAACGTATATAGCCTCGCGTATCTTGTCAGGATTGGTTACGGCAGGGTCGTAGCTGATGGCTGCCCTGTGGTGGTTGACATAGGTCTTGACACCGTAGATTCCAGGAATCTTTTCGAGCTTGGCCTTGAATGCCATTGAACTTCCGTAGCATTTTACAGACCTAAGACCTTCCACAAGCGTAGTTTCGAGCTGCTCCGGAGCATCGCCCCAGGTTTCGTTGATTGTAGGAATCTCGCTGTTCCTTCCGAAATGCACTCCGACTGCGAAAAGCACGACTGTAATCACGAGAGGCAGGTAGTTCATCCATTTGTGCCCGCGGGATTTGACGGCTCCTATGGCAAGGGCGTTCCTGTTGCAGGCTGCAGCACATTCGCCGCAGAGCGTACAGTCAACGGAGTTGATGCGACCGTTCTCGAAAGAATTGATATCGATGTTGTAAGGACATTTCTTGGAGCACACGCCGCAGTGCGTGCAGCTGTTGTTGTCCTTCATCATATAGAGCAGCTGGAGTTTAGGCTTGCTGTGCAGAATCTCGAGCAAGTAGCCCAGAAGGCAGAATGCTGCCAGAAGCGCCCACCACGGAATCTGGACTCCAAGTCCTGCAAGAGCCAGATTGAGAAGATAGTATGAGAGGAAAAGCACGCCTGTCCAGAGCCAGAACTTGAATGAGTTGGAAATAGCTCCAAGCGGGCAGATGTAACGGCACCAGAACCTGTCAATGAGCAGGCCTCCGAGTATGAGGAGGGTAAGCGTGCATATTGACATCCAGAGGGTTATCTCTCCCTTGAATCCTGTTGCAACGGCATAGTAAGGGTCAAGGTTCTTGCAGAAGAGTTCGCTTGCACCTATGGTCATGTAGAAAATCCAGAAAGCAAGCAGGTATTTGAACACCCTGAGGATGCGGTCGGCAACGGAAAGGCTGCGAATCTTTATGCTCTTGATGTGCAGCGCGTTGCGCAGTTTGATAAGCAGGTCTTCCACCGTGCCGAGAGGGCAGACCAGACCGCAGAACAGCTTGCTGAACAGGATGACACCCACAAGCAGGGCGAGCCCCATAAAAATCTGCATCGAGCTCATCGAGCAAGGCAGAGAGCCGTTTGCAAGCCAGGTGGCGAAAGCCTGGATGCCGCCCATAGGGCAATATGCTTCTGGGTCAACCGGCTGGTCGCTTTTAACAAGGCCTGCCACGCATACTATGATGGCTATGAGCACTCCCCACTGGAGGAGGTATTTTGGCCAGTTTCTGATGATGGTAGATTGTTTAGCCATAGACTATTCTTCAATTAAAATGTACCTGTACTTATCTGATTTATAAACCTTTCGGGCAAGTTTTTCAATGTCCGATGTCTTGATGCGACTTACAACTGCATCAAAATCGTAGATGTCGCAAGTGCCGTATTTGAGCTGGTCGTGCCTTTCGAAATTCTTTGAAACCACAGAGTTTGCTATCCTCTTCTGCCTTTCCATATGCACTTTGCGCAGGTACTTCACTGCATTGTCAAACTCCTCCTGACTAATTCCGTCCCAGCCGGCCCTGTGGAGTTCGTCATACACGTCCGCAACCAGCAGGTCAAGCATTTCCGGGCGGGTCTGGAATTCGACACAACTCTCGTAATAGCCTGATATCGGGTATATTTCCGTGTTGAAGCTGACGCTGTATGTGCCGCCCCTTTCCTCGCGGATGAGGTCAATGTAGCGTTTAGACATCACATAGTCGAGAATGTCCAGAGCGAGCATTTGCCTGCGATTGACCTTCGCTTCGCTCTTGAAGCAGCATTTTACAGTAGCCTTTGGCGCAGAGCTGGCAGGCACGGTTGATGTTAAATTACCTTCGCCCTTGTACAGAGGCACAAGCCTTTCGGTCTTTTCCCCGCTACGCACGCGCTGCGGAAGAGATCCGAAGTAGCGGCAGACCAGTTCCTTGACTGTCCCTTCGTCCATATCGCTGCAGATGTATATTTCAGCATTGCCGGAGAAAGACTGCTCCCAGACGCGCTGAACGAATTCCATGTCCACCGCTTCAATTTCTTCCTCCGTAGGCTTGGACAGGGACGGGTTGTCTCCGTAGCGGGCTTTCTTTACTTCCTCGTTGAATTTGTTGGTGTTGCTGACAGGTTTCTTGAGCGAAGCCAGAAGCGAAGCCTTGAACTGTCCCAGTTCCTTCTCCGATCCGAAATACGGGTCCTTGAGCTGCAATGCAGCAATTGCGAATGCTTTTTCGCAGTTTTTCTCGTCCGCGCTGACCCTTACCCTGGAAGCATAACGGCTGATATCCACGAGCAGGTTGACTCCTGCGCTCTGTGGCATTGACTTAAACTCTGACCTGCTTACTTCCCTGAGTCCTCCCCAACGGTCAAGGAAACTGATTGCCACCCTTTCGGATGCATTGCCCTTGCCGTCAAGCGAGCCGTAGCCGCTTTCGTACTTGACAAACATTGCAAGATGGGTGTTGGACTCAACGGGCTCTGAAGGGGTCCAGAAAACCTTTGAACCGTTGTCCAGTGTCCAAACCTTTCCCACCTTATCCTTGCTTTCCCTGACTATCCTGCAATCCCGTCCGTCAGCTACTTTCAGGTCAATCTGCTTGAAGTTCATATATTCAGGCTTGATGTCCGACCTGTCAACAGAATCAATCACGGCGAGCATTCTCTGCTTGTCAGGAATGAGATCAGCCTTGGATTCGTTGATGGAGTATGAGTATATGCGTTCGCTCTCCACGAACATCTTTTCGATATATCCGTTTACGTCTTCGGCCGTGATGCCGTCAAGTTCGAGGTTCATCATGGCATTGCGTTCCCTGGTGTATATGCAAGGATATCCTCTGAGGAAATTCTCCTTGCAGGCATCGGCTATCTCTTTGGTAGTCAGGTCTTTATCAAAGACTTCGATATCCAGCTTGAGTTTGCGGCGCACCTTGAACCGCGCTGACTCCACCTCGTCGCTGCTGACTCCGTAGCGTATCAGACGGTCGATGTTGCTGCGGTAAAATGCAAGCGCGTCATCCATCTTGTCCTCGCTTTTCGGAGTGAAAGTGAACTGGGTCACATAAAAGTCCGTGTTGAATGCATTGGTGACCACAACTGCTCCGCGGACCGGACAACTGTCCTTGCGTAGCTCTTCTCCCAGCCTGCCTTCGATGATGCTGCTGAGCATCTGTCTGGTCAGCTGATCCCTGTAGAAAGCGCTTCCGCTCCTTGTCTGCTCATCAGGAAATGCCTGACGGTGAAATACCTTGAGCGTATTGTAAGTGATTTCGGGGTCATTCATGTTCTCGAAGAGAGGACTGTCGAGAGGAGCCGGTTCGCATTTCTGCTTGACTGCTGGATTGACAGCGGCGGGAATGTCGGAGAATTTTGCCTTGATCATTGAGACCATCTTGTCGGCATCAATGTCGCCGGCCACGATAATTGCCTGAAGATCAGGCCTGTACCATTTGTGGTAAAAGTCGAGTATGTCCTTCCTCTCAAAGCCATTTATTACTTCGAGAGTTCCGATCACTGACCTTTCCGGATGCAACGAACCCTTGTAAATCAGGTTTATCTGCTTCAGTGCCATCCTGGTGCGGGTGTCATCCCTGCGCCTCCACTCTTCGCTGATTACGCCTCTCTCGGCATCCAGGGCATCCTGTTCGCAACTGATGTCGCAGGACCAGTCCCTGAGCAGGGTCAGAACGGAATCGACAAACGAATCTCTCGCCACCGGGGCGGAATTGACGTGGTAAACGGTTTCATAGCGTGAAGTGTAGGCGTTTATGTTGGCCCCGAACCTGACTCCCTCCGCCTCGAGGAAAGGGAACATTGTCTTGTCAGGATAGTTCTTCGTGCCGTTGAATGCCATATGTTCCAGGAAGTGCGCCAGACCGTTCTGTCTTGCTTCTTCCTGCAGGGCGCCGACGTTGTGAACTATGTAAAAGTCAGCCTTGCCTTCGGCATTGGCCGTAGGTCTGACGTAATAAGTCATTCCGTTTTCCAGTTTGCCGATTATGGTGCTTTCATCTGCCGGAATGCTGTTTTGCTGTGCCCATGCAGTGCATACGAGGCCAAGCAGCGATAGTGTTATCAGTAGTGTTCTTTTCATTTCTTTAGAATGTGCATCCTACGCTGAGGATAAGTGTATTTCTGTCTTTGCCTCCGAGATATTCAGGAGAACCCGTCATTCTTGCATATTTGTCCGACAGCTCGACGTAAGCAGCCGTCCTGTCGTTGAAAGTCCTTGTGTATCTGAAGCTTGCGCCTGTACGGATAACAAGAGAGCTTTTAAATTCAAAATCCCTCAAAAGGTATCCGTCCGCAGAATAAGGTGCGTCGGAACTTGTTGAGGCGTGGGCACCGTCTTCTTTCGGGGTACCGCCCCCGAATGCGCCCTCTACCCGTAATCCTGCCGAGAAGATGTTCTTCCCGCGTGATATGTTTCTGGTGGCGAATGCTGCCGCCTCGGATGTCCAAATGCTGGAGTTGCGGAAAAAAGGATAGATGGTCGCAGTCTGTTTCCTCAGGTCTCCGGTCAGGGAAGCCCCGTAATGCCAGCGGTGGCAGAAGGTCTCCGGTCCTCTTCGTCCCTGCCAGTCAAGGGCGATGCCAAGGTCTTGACGGTCAAGCACTTCCTTTGAGCTGAGGTATTCGATCACGGTCTGCTGTCCCGGCGGAGTCGTCGTCCTGAACACGTTTTCGCTGTTGGCGGTTCGGGACAATTCTGCCGTAAGGCTTAGCTTGTCGCTTCCGTTGCTGCCCTTGAGCAGCAGTGATCCGGAGTAGCCAAAGACGTCGCCTCCGTGTTCGGAATAGACTATGTGGCTGGTGCCCTTGTTGCCGTAGTAACCGTCGCGGTGTTTCCAATAGAGTTCGTGGAAGGTCCTGATCCTTTCAGACCCGCCTTCCAGTTCGATTGCGCAACCATAAAACGCATTGAACATATTTCTTGTGCCGGATCCCTGCGGAACATAGCCGTTGTCGCCTGAGAAGAGTTCCTTTTTGCAGAGGAATCCGCCGTAATCTACGAGTGAAATGTAATCCTTTGCAAGGTCGCCGAAGAGGGTGCCGTCGAACTTTTCAAGGGAGCGCCTGTAAATCAGCGAAATACCTGCGGAGAAATGCTCCGAAGGACGGAACATTACGCCTGCATCGAGGTTCAGGTCCATCCATATGCTGCGGAATCGCGGGTCCTTGCGCTTGGCGCTTAGGGCGGTCTCGTAATCCACCCTTCCTCCAAGATACCATTTGTCCGACAGCTTGTAGGATGCGGCTCCTATGAGTTTATAGTATTCGCGGCTTTTCGGCCCCGTGGTCGTTTCGTCGGCCTCGATAAAGGAAACGGGATTGTATGAGGGGTCCAAAAGTATAGGGCCCCCCATATTCTTCCCGTAGAAATAGTCGTATGACAGGAGGCCGTAAAAGCTCATCCTGTCGGAAATTCTGTTGTACGACTCGGTCTCCAGCGCTCCCTTGATGCTGTCGTCGGACCCTTCGATGCCAACGAGTCCGCCGTTTTCCTTAACGGCGTATGCCCTGGCTACGGCTATGCGCTGCATGTCGAAAGTGCCTATGCCGGCGGCATTTCTGCTGCCCAGCCAGAGATTGGTTTCTTTAATGTAGTCATAGTCCCGTGCCTGTCCCCGTGCCGTCAAGCAGGCGGCGCAGAGCACTGCGGACATCATAAGGGTGTGGATTCCAAGTCTCATTGTTAGCTGCGATTACTTCTTGATGGAAGCGACCTTTCTCTGGTGGAAGTCGTTGCTTGAGTTGTTGCTGTCCATATAGATGATATGGGCGCCGTTTGCAATGGAAGCCTCGGCATCGATGCCTGAAGGATCGGTTGTTCCCTCGACGTCTTCGGTACCTCCTGCATAGTTGTAAACGAGCTTGCCTTCGTTCTCGGCGAGAGCCTCGGTAGCGGCCTTGTCAACGTTGCGGTAAGCGGTGTAGCCGTTCTTAGGGTTGATCTCCACGTAACCGGCATCGATCGATGCAGGGAAGCGCTTGCCGTTCTTGTCGGCAGTTGTCTGGTTGTACACCTCGACCGCATCGACAACCCACTCCATAGGAACCTTGACTACAGGCAGCTTCACGTTTTCTGTGGTGTCATAGTTGTTGCTGTCCTTGGTGAATTCTTCTATGCCGGCCTGTCTGATGATGTAGAATGCCGGAGAAGTGTTGCTGAGAGGCCAGGCGGTGCCCATTGCGTAGAGGTAGGTCTGGAGATAGTGGTCCACCGGCATCGATGCAGGAGGTGCAGGGTATTTGCTTTTGTTGGTGAATCCGCACTCAGGGTCGTACATATAGTAATCGGCTCCGCTCAGGTCAACGGAAGCGGGAACGGTGACGGTGTTGTCGGTGCATCCTGAAATGCAGATGAGAATCTGTGAGTAAGGCTCGATGATGACCGGGCACTGGAACCACCAGATTGAATAACCTGCAGGGATCCAGCCCTCTGCTTCGTAAGACAGGGCTCCGTCAACCAGGTACTTGCTGGAGCTGTTTGAGTTGAAAGGTGTGGCAAATGCAAATCCTATCTTCGAAGCATCGGCAGGCTGGTCGGAGTTGTTGTAGAGGATGACGTAGGCGTCGTTGACAAATGACTTGCCTTCAGCGGTGGTGCATCCGGCGTTGTAAAGTTCCTTGATGATGATCTGGCTTGCGGAAGACTTGCTGAGGTTGAGCGGGTAGGTCTCATCGACTCCGGCAGTAACGACTATGTTGGTGTTGAGGCCGTTGTATATGTCCTGAACGCCTTCGGCAGGAACCTTGTAGCTTGCGCTGGCCTCGTAAAGACCGGCTGAAAGTACGAAAGAAGCGACACCCTCTGCATCGGTAAGGGCGTCATAAACGACTCCAGTGGCCGTTTCCTTGACGGAAACGTTGATGCCTTCCACGGCAAAGGCGGCGTTCTCATATGTGAGAGCTACGCTTACCTGGGCGGTGGTCACCTTTTGCTTCTCCTGGCAGGAGACAATCAGCATCAGTGCTGAAAGGACCAATAATAAATAACGTTTCATAATGATAAAGGTTTTAAAAGGTTTGATTTTCAAAATTTCAGTCTCAGGGACAGCCCGTAGAAGAAAGACGGGATATAGTTGCCTATAGGGTAGCTGCTTCCGGTCTTGCTTGAATGTACCTGTCCGAGATTGTTGAAGAAGTTGTTGGCGTAGAAGGAAACAGAGGCAAAATCGCCTATTTCCTTGGTTACGCTGATATTTGCGGTGAAGTATGGACTTATGTAGTCCTCGTTGAAATAATACAGGTAGGCGCTTGAAATTGCAAGCTTCTGCAGGTCGCTGTACATAGCCCTGTTATTCTCCCTGGCCCATTTCAGATCCTCGAGATAATCCCTGCGAGTTGTCGGGTCGTCGATGGTGGAGTAGGTCTCCGGGAAGGTTACGGTATAGCTGTTCCCCTGATAAATGTCCTCGCCTGTAAATGAAAGCACGTCATCCTTGTTGGAAATCACGTATGTCCTTGCCTTCCCGTCGGCACCCTCGCTCAGGTAGCGCGAATACTTGATCAGCCCGGCTTCCAGACGCAATGAAAAGACCATCCTGACCTGAGGAATGTTGGTGTTGATTGTAAGGTTGGTCCTGAGGTTGCGGCTTATGCTGCCGTTTGTAAGCTTGTTGCCTCCGGAGTAGTAACCCACGTATTTGTAAGGAGTTCCGTCTGTGGAGGTTGTCGTGAAAGGGCAGTATGCTTCAATCTGTGTGTCCAGGACTCTGTACGAGTAGAATGAACCGTCCCACCTTATGGACGTGTTCAGGGCCTTGATGCGCTTGAAGTCCACGATCCATTCCAGACCCCAGCGTGTTACAGGGTCGGTGGAGTTGTTTGCGTAAAGGTTTGAGTTAAAACCTGTCTTGGTCTTTGCCGGTATAGTCTCGCTTTTCATCTCACCAAGCTTATCGTGAACGGTTACAATACCTGTCTTCTGGTCCACCACGAAGTTTCTGCGGTCTGCAGGAATCTTGCAATTGCTTTCCAGCTCCTTGGCGCTGGTGTAGTTGTAGCTGAATGGGTTATATCCAGTGCTCATCCTGTAGGCATCCACAGTCTTGTTCCAGTATGCCGTTAGCGAAATCCTGTTGCCTGCAATGTCGGTTTCCAGGCCAAATTCTGCCTGACGGTTCTGCTGCCAGCGAAGGGCAGCATTGTAGTTAATCGTCTTTGGCATAATGAAATAGGCGTAGTATGCTGAGCCGTCAGAAGATGAGGTCGGTACGAAAATCTCGATGTCGCGGTAAGTAGGGACCGGATACAGGACGGAGTATGAAGGCTGCTTGACCGCAACGCCCCAACTGGCCCTCAGTGCGAGTTCCTTGACCAGATTCTGCCTTCGGCCCTTAGGTGACAGGATGGTGTACTTTGCATTGAAACGCGGTGAAAGCGAACTTGTTACACCGTAAACGGAACCTCTTATGATGCTGTTGTCGTTCCTGAGTCCGGCGATGAGGTTCAGTCTGGTCTTTCCAAGGCTTATGACAATGTTGTCCTCGATGTACGCCGCCACGTTGTTCATTGCAGGAACCAGGCTGTAGTCGTAAGTCCTGAATGTCGTTGCCGTTGACATATCCTCACTGTACTGCCCGATGCCGAAATTCCTGTCGCTTGACCACTCGGCACCAATCTTTACCTTGTTGTTTGCCTTCCCGAAATTCCTCGCCCAATTGACCTTGAACGACACCTTGCTCGACATCGGTCTGTCGTCAATGCCCATCGTGTTGTAGTAACTCCCTCGTGGAATGAGGGTTATGGCCGCATCAGGATTGCTCTCCCAAGTCTGGGCAACGAAGTAACCCTCTTCCTTTCCGTGAAGCGCAACCGATCCTGCGGCATAGGTCGCGAAATTTCGCGTAAGCTCCTGCTTGTCGCTGTACGAAATGGATGCATTGAGTTCGACGTTGGTTATCCACGGCTTGCTGAGCAGCCAGTTGAGCGAAAGGTTGCCCCTGACCGTATTGTCCCTTGTCTTTGACCAGGTATCCTTGAACGAGTCGGGGTCAGCCTCTGAATTGCGCCCTCCTATGTTTCCGGTGATTCCCGCTGTAAGCCTGAGCGGCGCGTCGCCGAATACTCCCTTGGTGAGCATGTTGCTGTAAGTGAGTGTGGCTCCGCGTCTCGTATAAGCAGTATAAGGTGAGCGCGGGTCGGAGATGGACTTTGTCAACTCTCCGCTGGCATTAATGACACCCATGGACTTGTCCCTGAGCCCAAATCCCTTGCTGACAGAAAGCTGCTTCATCGTCGGATTGGTGCTCATGCTTACGGTCCACGGAGTCACGCCCTTTCGCGTGTTAATCTTGACCACTCCCGTGCCCATATCTCCGTATTCTACCGAAGGCATACCCGAAATCACTTCCACGCTTTCAACGTTAGAAGATGCTATGTTGTTGGTAGTTATACCTTTGAGACCACTTCCCGTGGCGAGGTTGCTGAAACTTGCATTGTTGTTGATGCGTACACCGTCAACTTCGATTGCGGTCCCGAATGAAGAGTTGCCCGCCTCGCTGCTCCCTTCCGACCGAACATTCACCACCTGCTGGTTGGTCAGATCCGGATTGACCGTCCGTCCGCCCGGAAGAAGTGCTGAAATATCCGCTACATTGACCATCTGAATGTGGTCGAGTGCTGTCCTGTCTATCGTGCGGCTGGTAGCGGCGCTTGAACTATTCTCCTGTGCGGTAACGACCACCTCTTCGAGCGTCAGGTCGTTGGCCGCGAGGCTGATGTTGTAGCTGCTGATGTCCCGGCTCAGGTTGACCTCCCTTGTGTCGGTGACGTAGCCCAGGCAGGAAACGATGACGACATTTTCTCCGGCGGGAACATTCCTGATGGTGAATCGGCCGTCCTTGTCCGCAACTGCCCACTGTTCGCTTTCTCTCAGGACTATGGTGGCAAATTCAATCGGCTCGAAAGTCTTTTTGTCAAACACCTTGCCGCTGAAAGTCAGTTTACCCTTTTTGACAGCGCCCGTGCTCTGGTCTGCAGAGCCTGAGGCATTATCCGCTTTTGCCGCCTTTTCCGTTTTTGCCGCAGTGTTTGTGTAAGATGCGCTTGCTGCTTTTGTTGTTCTGTTTGTCGTTGGTGCTGAATAACTTGCCGCCGAACACAGCAGAAACAGAAGAACTGATAACGCAGTAATGTTAATTGCATTTTTCATAGCGCACAATAATTACGAGTCCAAATGCAAATATAAAAACTAATACAGAAAAAACAATCAAAAATTTATTTAGAATTATTCCAAATTACTTGCAATTTATAATAATTCTTATTTACTTTGCACTAAACAAAAACATTTGGAATATGAGAAGCATTACAACTTTCGATCTGCAGTACGCACACCGTTTCTATGGCTTCCAGGGTGAAGCCCAGTATCTTCACGGTCACACCGGAGTCCTTACCATCGAGGTCGAGGATAGCATCAATCCGGGTGTCAATATGGTATTTCCTTGCAACGAAATCCAGAAGACAGCCTGGGACGTGCTCAAGAATTTTGACCACGCACTTATACTCAGACAGGACGACCCGCTCCTGCCGGCAGTTCTCGAAGTATATGAGAAACAGGGAATTAAGAACGGCCATCCTCAAAACACCATGAAGGGCGAGGCGTTCAAAACCGAGCTAGCCACCGCTTATCCTGACTGCCGGCTCGTAGTTACCAAGGAAACCATGACGGTTGAAGGAATGATCAAGATCGTTTACGAACTCCTCAAGGACAAACTCAACATTGCAAAAATCACCTTCACCAGCGGTGTAAATGCGGCCAGCGCCGAGTTCGATACCACCCGCACCATCGACCGCTGCCCTCTCTGCGGCATTGCTCTCGACGCGAACGGCGTTTGCCCTAAGTGCGGATATAGCAAGTAGTTAAGTTATTGATACGCAATTGCGCCGGCGTCTGTCTCTGCAGATGTCGGCGCTTTTTGTCCCAGCCAATTTTGTGGAAGAATTCTACCCTTTAACGAGTTCGTACCTGCGGCTGCCGAGACCTATCTTCTCGGCGTGTTCGAGGCAGGAGAGGTATTCGCTTTCGGGGTTGTTGTTGCAGAAATGGTCGTGCCTGTCGATAAATCCTATCGCGCGCATATGGTCTCCTAGCTGGCTGTTCTCTATCGGCGTTTGTTTCAGGCAGAGGTCAACGCAGGCCTGGTCGAGCGCGAGCGGGTCGAACGAGCAGAGCATTCCGACGTCCGGGATGATAGGCGCGTCGTTTTCCTGGTGGCAGTCGCAGTTAGGTGAGACATCGACTATCAGCGAGATGTGGAACGAAGGACGCCCGTCGAGAACCGCCTTGGTGTATTCGGCCATCTTGCAGTTGAGGTCGCTCACCGCCCCGTCGCTCTGGAAGCGTATGGCGTCGAAGTTGCAGGCTCCCAGGCATCTGCCGCAACCCACGCAATTGTCTCTATTGACGGTCATTTTCCTGCTTTGTTCATCAAACACGAGTCCGTTGTTGGCACATTCCTTCCTGCATTTGCGGCAGCCGCGGCACAGGTCCGCTATTATAGTCGCTTTGCCGCTGCTGTGCTGTTCCTTTTTGCCGGCACGCGAGCCGGAGCCCATGCCGATATTCTTGATCGTGCCTCCGAATCCCGTCGTTTCGTGCCCCTTGAAGTGAGTCAGGCTGATGACAACGTCCGCGTCCATAATCGCACGTCCTATCTTCGCCTTCTGGACGAATTCTCCCCCGACGACGGGGACTTCGACGTCGTCAGTGCCCTTGAGGCCGTCTCCGATTATCACCGGACAGCCGACCGCAAGGGGAGTGAAGCCGTTTTCCCAGGCGCAGTAGAGGTGTTCGATAGCGTTTTTGCGGTAGCCGGGATACATCGTGTTGCAGTCGGTAAGGAATGGCTTTCCGCCCAGTTCCTTTACGACGTCAACCACGGCGCGCGCCCAGTTGGGACGCAGGAAACTGATGTTTCCGTGTTCGCCGAAATGCATCTTGATTGCGACGAATTTGCCGTCAAGGTCCATTTCTGCTATTCCGGCGCGTTTGATGAGCTTCTGGAGCTTTTTGAGTACGCTGTCTCCGTATGCGGGAGTCCTGAAATCGGTAAAATATACTTTTGAACTATCCATTTTCATGCAGTTTCAGTTTCGGGCAGGGTATCTTAACCTGCTTAAAATTAGCGGCTTACCGTTGGGAATACCGTGACTCTGATGGTTGTGCTGCCGTAAGGCACCAGTTCGATAGTGGTGTCGCTTCCCGCCGCAATGACAGGATTGTCCGGGAGTGCCGGAGTGTAACGTCCTTCTTCGAGTACCCAGTCCTTGACTTCCGCTGCCTTGACCCTGAGTTTTACAGGACTGCATCCCTCGTCGAACGGGAATCCTCCATTGTTGTCAAATACCACTTCCACATCTTCAGGGCAGCAGCTTTCGAGAGCATAGTTCCACTTTGCCGAAGGGGTGATGGTCCAGCTCTTGAAGTCAGGGTTGCCGCATTTCTTGCCGGCAAGCTTGGCGTAGGTGAGGGTATCGACCTGCCAGTCTGAAGGAATGCTGTATGAATAGACCAGAGGACCGCGGGTTACGCTTCTGCCGCTGACCGGGTTATCCTCGAACCTGACTTTCATAGGAAGATTCAGAACGAACCTGTCACCGCTCTTCCAACTGCGACGTTCCGTCTGGAAGCCCGGCTGCAGTTCCTCCCCAGCGTACCATTCCGGAACCCTGAAAGTGAAAGTCATATCGTGGCTGGCACGTGAAAGCTTGCCGTCCTTGTAGAAGGTAAATTCGAAAGTGATGTTTTCGTCAAAAGGATAGCCGGTCTGCTCGTCTATACATACGCTGACTCCGTCTCCGAGGTCATATACTACCTCCGAAGGTCCGTACAGAGCTGCGACAGGCTGTCCCTCGGCATCCTTGAGCCACATTCTGGATACATAGTTCGGGAACATCCTGTGAACGTTTCCTATGCAGCATTCGGTCTGGTGTACAGGCCTGTACTGCATCCAGGTAAGTCCGCGCTTGAACTCGTTGTGGTCGGAAGTGCCGGTACAGATGAACTGGTTAGGGCAGGAGAAATACTGCATTGACTTGAAATCCTTCGTGATGCAGCCCGGAGCGGCGTTGAACATGCATCTTTCGATGCGGTCCGCCCAGGATGCGTCGCCGGTTGCCATAAGGAAGTAACCCATAGTCCAGCTGTAGTCGGTGATGTCGCAGGTCTCGTGGCTTGCAAGCGCGTCCTGTCCGGCAAGATATTCGGAGCTTGAAACGACTCCGTCCACGAGCATATTCGCATCTTCCATCTTCTTGTCAGCCTTGAGGGCCGCCTGAAGGTATTGTGGCTTGCCTGTGTATGCGTAAAGAAGTACAGGGACTTTGAGTTCCTCGTTCATAGTCACTCCGTGCATGTTGAAATTGTTGTCATCGAGGCAGTTCTCCTGAGTGAGAGCTGAATTTGACCTGAGCCATTCCTCCTCGGCAATCCTGAGGAGTTCTTCGTTTCCTGTGATGGCGTAGGTCCAGAGGAGGCCCTCCACGTTGACTATCCAGCGTACTGAATTCCTGTCCTGAGGAGGATAGCTGAGGAAGTGCTTTTCCAGGGCTGCAGGTATCCTTTCATCGCCCGTGGCTTCATAGCAGGCTTTCAGGGCGCGGAAAAATACCGCCATAGGCCAGGCCATTCCTTCGGTTTCGTTACCGAGGCGGCCTTCCGGTCTAACGATGCTGCCATCTTCTCCCGTTATTGCAGGAAGCGGATGGGCGAGAACGTATTCCAGATTGTTTTCCCATACATCGAGAAAGTCCCTGTCTTCGGTAAGATATCCCAGTCGGGTCAATCCGTCCAGATAATATGCTGTCTGTTCGAAGCGCCACCAACCGTCTCCTCGGCCGGAGCCGTCACGCTTGAGCTCGCCAGCCCACAAGACGCTGTGATAAGGATAGTCCATTGCCTCGGGATGTCCGCTGAGGCCTTCCTTCTGCCGTTTCAGAATCTCGGCGAGCCAGCCCTTAGGGGTGATGTCGGCGATAAGTCCCTCAGAATAAACGGAATGCGGGGCCATTGGGATGTCGGCAGCCTGAGCGGCTTTGTATTCAGTGTTTGTGCAGGCTGTAATGGAAATCGCCAGAGCGATAATCGGAATGAAGAAATGACGTTTCATTTTTTTTCGTTCAATGTGGTTTACTTCGGCAAAGATAGTCAATTCCCCTCAAATTATATTATCCCCTGAACGCAGATAATCAAGATGAGCCCGATATGTATTGTAAAAAATAAATTATATTTGCCGTAATTGGAAATTGACTTTGTTTGTATGAAAAAACTGCTGTTGATTGCTGCGATGCTGCTTATGTGCTGCATCACGCGAGCCCAGGCGCAGGCCGGCAGCACGACTGCAGATGCTGCCGTTTGGGGCTACTCCGGCAAGGACCTCTCCGCAGTAATCTACCTCCCGGTAATGCCGGCTGACGAGCAAATCGAACTAACAGTCACTTACAGCGATGAGTCTGCTGAGACCCGCGAACTCTTCTACGGCAAAAAGGGAATTATACACCGCTTTATGGAACTCACCCCGGAAGTCAAGCTCGAATACGCCCGCAAGGTTGACATCTGCCTTCAACTGCCTATGCCTTTCCTCACATTCTCCCAGTGCGGTAGTTTCATAAACGAAGACCCATACGGAGCCGTACGCTATATCGAGGCCCTGGATGCCGAGGCCCTGAAAGCCGAACTCGACTCACGCCCGAAACTCAGCGAAAAGTTCAAGCACAAGGTCCTTGAACAGTCAAAACTGTAACTCATTGAGGCCAGGATTTCCAACATATATGGAATGACAGTGAAACCACCGAAAAGTGGAACGGGTACATATAACTGATTGTCAAAAATGGCGTTCCCGTGTGTAAAAACCCCACTTTTACTCACGGCCCGACAATCCCGTGTGCAAAAACCCGTGTTTTACTCACGGCCCTGACCAAAATGGCGTTCCCGTGTGCAAAAACCCGTGTTTTACTCACGGCCCGACAAACCCGTGTGTAAAAAAACCACTTTTACTCACGGGTTGAGATAACTGTCCACGAAATAGGGGGTTTTCATGGACAAAATGTTATGATATTCGCCCGGGAAAACCCACGATTTGAATCGTGGGATGAAAGGGCGCTAAATGCTTTTGAAGATTCCCAAAATTCGTTAACTTTGCAGAAAACGAAGGGTATGGGAAAAACGTTGATACATAACAACAAGTCGGTCGTCAATATCAACTACCACATAATCTGGTGCCCGAAATATCGGCGGAAAGTTCTTGTTGACGGTATTGACGTAAAGCTGAAAGAAATCCTTCCGGAGATTGCCGAATCTCTGGACTGCACTATCCAGTCTATGGAAGTAATGCCGGACCATGTGCATCTGTTCCTGAAGGCGACTCCGACTGTACCTGTACATCTGATTGTAAAGAATCTGAAGGCAATCAGTTCGAGGATACTTCGGAAGGAATATCCTTCGCTGAAACATCGTCTGAACACGCTGTGGACTCGTTCATACTATTGCGAAACAATCGGGTGTATTTCTGAAGAGACTATCCGCAAATACATAGAGAACCAGAAAAATGTTTAGGGCAATCAAATACGAATTACGGCCGAACGCCACCCAGCGTCTGTTGATCAACCGTACCTGCGGTTGTTGCCGGTTCGTATATAACAATGCTCTGGCATTTGCCCGTGAGAACAAAGTGTCTAATCACGAACTGATAAAACGGTTGCCACGGCTCAAGGAAGATAACGACTGGTTGAAGGAAGTTCCGTCCCAGGCGCTGCAGCAATCCATAATCGACCTTGGAAAGGCGTTCCGTAACAAGTGGAACGGGCATAACGGATGGCCGGTATTCCATCGCAAGGGAAACAACGAGTCTTTCCGTATTCCCGTCCCGTGCAGGATTGACTATTCGCGATACAGGGTGGACATACCCAAACTCGGTTCTGTCAAGTTCTATAAGGACAAGCCGATAGACCAAACGAAGATACGTTCCTATACCGTCAGCCGGACCACGACCGACCGGTACTATATATCCATACTTTACGAAGCTCCTGACCGTCTTCCGTTGAACAACGGCCTGGCCGTAGGCATTGATGTCGGAGTAAAATCCTTTGCCGTCTGTTCGGACGGAGTTGTATTTGAAAACCAAGAATACTACCAGTCCGAATTGCGGAGACTGAGGGTTCTGCAACGCACGATGTCCAGACGCTATGACAAGTCAAAGGATATTCTTGACGAAAAGGGGTGCAAGGTTGGAGAACGGGAGCCCCAGTCGAAGAACTGGTACAAGGCGAAGAAAGCCGTGGCGAAATGCCATGAGCGCATCCGTAACCAGCGCAAGGACTATCTGGAAAAGGTCAGTTCCTGGATTGCTTCACAATACAGCATCGTTTGCATGGAGAGTCTGAACGTAAAGGGAATGGTAAAGAACAGGCATCTGTCAAAAGCCATTTCCGATTGCGGATGGTCTCTATTCAAGACGATGCTGGCTTACAAGTGTGATACTCTGATAGAGGTAGACCGCTGGTTCGCATCGAGCCAGACCTGTTGTTCCTGCGGATATAAGAATATCAAGGTCAAGAACCTGAATGTCCGGGAATGGAC
>SAMEA3663299__coassemble_542_pt1 | contig 16891 bp, 11 predicted proteins | sample SAMEA3663299__metabat2_low_PE_002 | metagenome-assembled genome bin SAMEA3663299 (sample SAMEA3663299) | pig gut metagenome | biome: pig gut; feature: pig-associated habitat; material: faeces | place: China | collected 2013
AATACTTTTTTCATCGGGACGCTTGTCAGCCGGGAAGTGCGCAACGAGCGCATAGATGCCCGTTTGGATGCCCGACTGAAGGAGGGTATGGTAGAAGAAATTAAAGGCCTGCTCGATAGCGGAGTCCCTGCGGAGACTCTTATCGGCTATGGCCTTGAATATAGATTCGTTACCCTTTATCTTCTGGGGCAGTTGACGTATGGTGAAATGCGTGAAAAGCTTGCGACCGCCATCCATCAGTTCGCAAAGCGCCAGATGACCTGGTTCAGGGGAATGGAACGTTCAGGCACCCGCATCCACTGGGTGAAGGTCTAAGTAAACTCTACTAAGCCCTCTTGCTACCTTTCGTCATCGCTGACTTCCACCGCGCAGTCGGTGTAGAGCTTGCCTGCGAGATGGTCGCATTCGTGCTGGAAGATGATTGCAGTGAATCCCTGGATGGTTTCGACCGTGTCCTTGCCGGCAGCAGTGCGGTATCTTACGTCCACCGAAGTGAATCTTGGCACTTTGCCACGTTTCCCCGGGACCGACAGGCAGCCTTCGCTGCTCAGGGTCATCTCCCCACGCGCCGTGACTATGCTGACGTTTGGATATACCTCGAAAGGTTCGCCCTCCTTGTCAAAACGCTGCACTGCCACGACGTTGCGGCTGATTCCGACCTGAGGTCCGGATATTCCGACGCCGTCCTGCTCGGGTGAGGTTACGGTATTGATGAGCAGTTCGCAGAGCCTGTCATAGCGGTCCGAGGCCAATTCATCCTCGCTGAGATCGGTACATACGGTTCTGAGTACTGCCAGGTCCTCTTCGGAGTCAACGGTGAGGACACGCAACAGGCTATCGGCGTTGTCGATGATTGCCCTTTCTCCTTCCGTCCAGCCCTTTTCAGCGTTCCCGCAGGCGGCCGATACCATTGTAACAAGGCAGATACAGGATAGTCTGCACCAGGTTCCAAATGCTTTCATACTAATGCTTTGATAATTACTTGATTCCGAAGCTCTTCCTTATCTTGTCGGTGTAGTCCAGCTCCTCCCATGCGAAGAAGCGCAGGCCGTCCTTGGTGTACGGTTTGCGACCCATGTGCCCGTAGGATGCCGTCGGCTCGTAAATCGGGGCCTTCAGGCCAAGTCTTTCGATTATCGCGGCAGGCTTGAGGTCGAATATTTCCCTGACCTTTGCGGCGATGAATGCGTCCGTGGCTTCACCCTTGTCGTCAGAGATGCCGCTGCCCTGAGGGGCGCTGACGTGCGCGCTGCCGTAGGTGTCCACAAATACGCTGACAGGTTCTGCGACGCCGATGGCGTAGGCAAGCTGAACGAGGCATTCGTCCGCAACTCCCGCAGCGACGAGGTTCTTGGCGATGTGGCGCGCTGCGGTCAACTTTGCTCGGGTCCTTTCCGGAAAATGCGCCACCGCCGTGCGCACCCCTGCCGCCGTAGGTATCGACGATAATCTTGCGTCCGGTCAGACCGGTATCGCCGGCAGGACCTCCGATGACGAATTTGCCCGTAGGGTTGACGTGCAATATATAATCGGTGCCGAACAGGGCAGCCGTCCGCTCGGGGAGCGCGGCTATCAGCTCCGGTATGACGATGTTGCGGACGTCGCTCTCGATGCGCTCGTGCATCCTGTCGTCGGTGTCGAACGGGTCGTGCTGGGTCGAAACCACTATCGTGTGTACCCGCAGCGGCTGATGTTTACCGGAGAATTCGACAGTGAACTGGGCCTTGGCGTCCGGGCGCAGGTAAGGCATCGGGGACGGGTCGCGGCGGCGTATGTCGGCGAGTATCTTAAGAAGCTCATGCGAGAGGTAGAGGGCGAGCGGCATATATTCTTCCGTGTCGCGGCAGGCGTAGCCGAACATCATTCCCTGGTCGCCGGCGCCCTGCTCGGCGAGTTCTGCGCGCTCGACTCCGCGGTTGATGTCGTCGCTCTGTTCGTGTATCGTGCTGATAATGCCGCAGGAAGATGCGTCAAAACCGTATTCGGCCTTGGTGTAGCCTATGCGGCGTATGACCTTGCGGGCGGTTTCCTGGATATCGACGTAGGCGTGGCGTGATTTTACCTCGCCGCCTACAACTACGAGTCCGGATGTGCAGAAGGTCTCGCAGGCGACTTTGGCGTCGGGGTCCTGGCGGAGAAATTCATCAAGAATGGCGTCTGAAATCTGGTCGGCAACCTTGTCAGGATGCCCTTCGGAGACTGACTCCGATGTGAAGAGATAGTTCATATTTTTAGCATTTTTTAAGAACGAGGTTGCAAGCTTGTCAAATCTGTCCTCGTCGTTTAGTTAAATAGGAAACGCAAAGTTATAAATTTTTTGTTACAAGGGAAACGATTGGCCTAATTTATCTGTTCTTTTTATGCTTTTTCAATAAAAGTGAATAACTTTGCAGCCGTAAATTAGAGGCAATAACTCGAATATTGATTCAAGTATTTGAATATGAGTAAATTATTTAACAAGATTCTGCCGATTATCGCGGCAATGCTGGTGTCTGTGTCAGCTTTTGCACAGGTTACCACCTCTTCTATGAGCGGTAAGGTCTCTGATGACAAGGGAGTCCTGCCGGGCGCAACGGTAATAGCTGTTCATCAGCCTACCGGTTCTCAGTACTTTGCAGTGACCGACCTTAAAGGTTACTACCGTCTCAACAACATTACCGCAGGCGGCCCTTACAAGCTCACCGTTTCCTGCCTCGGATACACCGACGCCATCATTACCGACATCAATGTCGCCTTGTCCGACAATGCCGTAATCGATGTTACCCTTACAGAGGAGTCACTTTCACTTGAGGCCGTGACCGTTTCTGCCGAGAGCCGTACCTCCAATATGAGGTCCGACCGTGCCGGAGCCCTCACCGCACTCAACTCCAAGCAGATTATGAATGTGCCTACCGTAAGCCGCAGCATGAACGACCTGCTCAAGCAGACTCCTCAGGCTTACGTTTCAGGAACCAAGACATTTATCGGAGGCGGTTCATACCGCGATTCGTATGTGACCGTTGACGGTGCCGCAATGAACAATGCATTCGGTATCGGTTCCAACCTTCCTGCAGGCGGTTCACCTATTTCCCTCGATGCCCTTGACCAGGTGGCCATTTCCATCACTCCGTTTGACGTGCGTCAGTCCGGATTTACCGGAGGCGGAATCAACGCTACCACCAAGTCAGGTACCAACGAACTTCACGGAACTGCTTACGGATATTTCCGCAACCAGGATATGCAGGGCTATCAGGTAGCTGATTATGAGCGTCTTAACAAGACTGACAACCAGTACCTGATGTATGGCGCCTCAGTCGGCGGTCCTATCATCAAGGACAAGCTCTTCTTCTTCATCAATGTAGAAGCTGACCAGAGCGTTGAGCCGGGTCCTACCCGCAAGCTTTCGGAGCGCACCGTTGGTGCTGACGGCAAACTCGTTGACGGAGAGCACGTTTATACAAACGGAAACGACGGATACTGCTATCCTTCAGCTGTGGTTATGGATGCCATTCAGGGATTCCTCCGCAAGAACTACGGTTACGATCCGGGTAACTACACCGGTTACAACTACAAGACTCCTTCGCTCAAGCTCCTTGCGCGTGTTGACTGGAACATCAACAACAACCACAAGTTCAACATCCGCTATAATATGGTGAACAGCAAGTTCGGCAGCGCTCCTTCCACTTCCCGCACCGGACTTCCTAACTCAAGCTTCTCAACTTCAAGCTGTACTTCGATGTACGCACTTTACTTTGAGGGTGCGCGCTACTTCCAGGAGCAGAACTTCTCGTCAATCGCTGCCGAACTCAACAGCCGCTTCCTTGACGGAGCCCTCGGAAACACTCTCCGCGTTTCATACTCTCACCAGTATGAGCCACGTTCCGTAACCGGAGGTTATTTTCCTTATGTCGACCTCGTAGTGAACGATGTGAACGGTGATGGAAAGAGCCATATCTATACCACCTTCGGTACTGAGGCATTCTCATACGGAAACCTCCGTGACGTAAGTACCGGCATCGTTACAGACGAACTTACCTACACTACCGGAATCCACAACCTTCTCGCCGGTGTCCAGTTCGAGTATAACAATACCAAGAACGGATTCCAGAGAATGGGTGCAGGTGCATACGTGTTCGAATTTGCAAACGAGCAGGCTCTTTACGATGCAGTGCTTGCCGGTACTCTCTTCGACAATCCTAGCCAGTTCGCCATCACCCACGGTAACAACGCTACGTTTGCACAGGAGTATCCTAACTTCACTTTCGAGCAGCTTTCGTTCTATCTTCAGGACAATATCAATCTAAGCGACAACTTCAAGCTTACAGCCGGTGTCCGTTTCGAACTTCCTATCTATCCTTCACTCGAGTTTAACCGCAACGAGCGCGTAGAGAAGGCTACTTTTGCTCCTACCGTGAACAACCCTTCAGGAAAGTACAACACCGTTGACCTTCCTGCAACCACGCTTTCGGTTTCTCCTCGTATCGGATTTAACTGGGATATCTTCGGAAATCGCCGCCTCGTGCTCCGCGGAGGTACCGGTATCTTCGTAGGACGCATTCCTTTCGTATGGATTGTAGGCCAGTCGGGTGATGCAGGTGTTCTCCAGACCACCGTAACCCGCACCGACAATATCCCTGACATCAGCAACGACCGCAATGCTATCCTTAACCAGCTCTATCCGGGTGGATATTCTCCGGTTGCTGCAGGTCAGAACCTTACAAGCATCACCCTTATGGATCCGAAGCTCAAGAATCCTACCACCTGGAAGTCATCCATCGCTCTCGATGCTACCCTTCCGGGCAATATCAAGGCTTCTGTCGAGGGTGTTTACAAGAAGGATTACCATAGCGTAACCATATCCAACATCGGTCTCAAGTCTCCTACCTCACTTATCGAGGTTCCGGATATCGCCGCCCGTCCTTACTACAACAACGGCTACTATGACAGCCAGATTACCAATGCTTACCTCATCAACAACGTAAGCGGATTCAAGGACAACGGTTACTACTACGCAATCACCGCCAAGCTGGAAAAGGCTTTCAACTTCGGTCTTTCCGCAAACGTTTCCTACACCTATGCTGACTCCAAGGTTATCATCGACGGTGTGGGCGACCAGCCGGGTTCAGCTTGGAAAGCTCTTGTAAGCCAGCGCGGTACCAACAACAAGGAGCTCGGATACGCAAGCTATGTAATGCCTCACCGCATCGTGGCAAACGTTTCCTATGCAAAGGATTACGCCAAGTATTTCGGCTCACAGATTTCCCTTTCATACTACGGTGGACCTAGAGGCCGTGCCAACATCGACTATGTAAGCAATGTATTTGGTGACGGTGCATACAACTACAGCCTTATCGACATCCCTACCTACGAAGACCTCTACGGAGATAAGGGTTGGGGTACAGGTAACTGGACGTTCAAGGACCAAACCGACAAGGAGGGTAACGTAACATATTCTGCTGCAGAGCAGTGTGAGGACTTCTGGAAATATATCCAGAACAATGACTATCTCAAGTCACATACTGGTTCCGTAAACGAGCGCAATGCTGTCGTTTCTCCTTGGGTTCACACCTTTGATCTCAAGTTCAACCAGAACTTCTATTTCTACACCGGAGCAAAGCATAAGAAGCATACCGTTCAGCTCGGTGTCGATGTCGAGAACTTTGCAAATCTTCTCAGCCCTTACTGGGGTAATGTTTACTCAATCAACGCCGGTGACGGATACGGCAATGCAATCCCTGTCAACCTGACCAACGCCAAGGCTGTTTACACTACCGGAGCAAAGCCTGTATTCCAGTATCAGAAGAACGGTTCAGACCGTCTCACCGAACTTTACTCTGTCAGCAACGGCTTTTCTTCTACCTGGCAGATCATTTTCAACCTCCGTTATATTTTCTAATAGCGTAACAGTATGAAACTCACAAAAATAATAGCAGTACTCGCGCTTCCGTTCGCGCTTTTGCTCTCTTCCTGCCAGTCTGAGTCAGGACTTGAGCAGAAGATGGCTACCGACAAGAGTGTTTACGAGGTCGGCGCAGAGGGCGGCGAGGTTACAATCAAGCTCTATTCCACCCAGGACTGGAAGGCTAACGTTCTTCCGGGTACTTCTCTTGATGTGGTTGATGACATTACCGTCAAGACCGCTTCCGGCTCCGCTTCAGAGGATGTCGTTGATGTCGTTGTGAACGTTCCGGAGAACTCCGGATACAACCGCAAGGCCCAGATTTCCTTCATCAGCTCAACCCTTGCTGCCTCCGTTACTATCGAGCAGGCAGGAAAGGAGGGCGAACGCCTGCTTGAGTGCAGCGTTGGCGAATTTCTCAAGAAACCGGTCGATGCTTCCGTTTACTACATCCTTACCGGTATCGTAACAAATAGTACGACCCCGACCACCTACAGCAACTTCTATCTCGAGGATCCTAAGACCGGCGAATCAGTTTATGTTTACGGTCTTGCATACAAGTCCGATATCTCTAACCAGAAGGTTGGTCTGTTGGCTGCAGAGGGTATCCAGGAGGGTGACGAAATCACCATCGCAGGTACCCGTGGCGTATACAACGGTGTCATCCAGGCGAAGAATTCTTACTACATCTCACACAAGAAGAGCGAGAAACCGATGATAAAGCTTGACAAGGAAGAGGCAACGGTTGCTATAGGAGAAAGCTTCGAACTTGCAGTTACTTCAAACAAGGTTACCTGGACGCTCAGCTCTGACGTAGAGTGGATCAGCTTCGACAAGACTACCGGAAGCGAGAGCGCTACCGTTGTCGTTTCAGTTTCCGGTGACGGAGAAGGCGATACCGGAGTCATCACCCTTTCTGCTCCTGAGCTCGACCCTGTTACCTGTACCGTTACTAGGACCAACATCCAGGATGTGACCGTTGCACAGTTCCTTGAGAAGGAAAGCGGCGATCCTACTCCTTACCGTATCACAGGTGCCATCAGGTCTATTTCCGCTTCTGACAAGTACCACAATGCAGATATCGTCCTTGCCGGCGGTCTCGGTGAAACAGTGAAGCTTTTCCGTGCCATTACAAAGGAAGGCAATATCGAGGAACTCGGTCTCAAGGAAGGTGATGTAATCACCGTTGTCGGATTGCGTTCCGACTTCAAGGGAGAGCCTCAGATGGCTCAGGGTGGCTATGTAGAGTCTTACGAGCAGTACACTGCTTCGACCGTTGCAGAGTTCCTTGCTACCGAGGACAAGTCAACCAAGTTCATCGTCAGTGGTGAAATTACAGAAATCAAGGATCTTAGCGACAAGTTTAACAATGTAGGCGTTACCATCAAGGATGCTGACGGCAATTCATTGTTCCTCTATCGTCTTACCACCATTGATGGGTCAAGTGTTTCTGCTCTCGACCTCAAGGTCGGCGGTACCCTTACCGCAGCAGGAAAGAAGACTGTTTACAAGGAAGTTCCTCAGATGTCTGCAGGCGGATTCTGCATCGAGTACAAGGCTCCTGCCGCTGAATAAGCCGGACGTTTAACAATAATTAATCCCCGACACTTCGGAAATGTGAGTGTCGGGGGTTTTTTGCTTTCCTCGCAAGTTCTTGTCCTGGAGATGCGCCTTTGATGAAAAGTCCGGACGCAGCCGGACTTGCTTGCGTTGCCTTTACAATCCCGCGTAGTATTTATCTGATCGTGTAGGTGTTACGGTATTTGTTGCCTGAGATTTTGCTGCGCTCCCAGCTCTGTTCGTCCATTATGTTGTTGGTAGAAGGCGAAAAGACCGGTTCGTTATTGTCATCCGCCGTACAGTAATGCGTCCGTGTGCTGCCGTCGTTAAATGCCAGTCTGACTTCTCCCACATCCTCAGGATTCTGCACCAACCCCCATCTGTCGGTGTCAGGTATCTCGATTTCTTCTCCGGCTTTGACGTTGATACTCATTGGGTTACTGTAAATGCTGTACCGTATCTCAACGTCTAGTTCCGTGGAGTTGCGGATATAAGCAAAATTTCTTGTTTTGTCCATCCCGCCGATAATGTCGCTCAGGTCGCAACTGGCAAGCGCAAAGGCGGCGGATGTGCAGATAAGTAGGTTAAGAATCCGTTTCATATCGTTTAAGATTAAATAGTGCCACGAATATAAGCATAATTTCTGATTCCCGGTCCAATTCACTGATTCCAATTGGCCTACTGGCGTCTGTCAGTGTGTTGCATATAATAACGCTCGATTTTGCATAGTTGTGGAAAACTTTAGTGAAATGTGTATAACTTTTCGAAAAATGTCCTTACCTTTGTATGTGTATAATTGGGTTAATATGCCTTTATTCATAATATACGTGTAGATAAAACCTGAATAGATTCGATGGCTGGGCAGTGATTGTCTGGCCATCTGTATTTTTATGCCGCACCGTCTCGTCAAATGCCTCTTGTCCAGGGGAAGACCGGCATTCAAGTAATTCAATGCAGCCTTTTATGTAACAAGCTTTTGTGTTTGTAGTTTGAAATGATTACCTTTGATGTCCATTATCACATAAAACACTTATTTATTATGAATATTAAGAAATTGTTCTCTTCTTTCGCCGCCGCAATCCTTGTCTTTGCGGCTTGTGAAGAAACCAATCCGGATCTGGGCGATCCATCCGTAACCTTGTCCAAGACTCAGTTGGAGTTTGCCAAGGAAGGCGGTTCCCAGGAAATTACCCTCAACTCTACCCGCGACTGGAGCGTACTCAATCGTCCGGAATGGGTCAGCATCACTCCTGAAAAGGGAGCTGCGTCCGCAAAGGACCAGACTATCGTCATAAGCGTAATGGACAACGCCGACGCGCCGAGAAGTTGCGTGATAACCTTTATCGGAACTACCGCACGCGCTGACCTCGCAATCGTCCAGGACGGCGACGGAGTCGCTCCGGGAGGCGAAATCTCCTGTGCCGAATTCCTCGAGAAAAAAGACACCGAGAACGAATATACCCTCAGGGGAAAGATGGGCAACATCTCCAGGGGATCTTCATACTATGGCTTCTATGTCAATGACGGAACTGCCGAAGTCTGCTGCCCTTTCCCGGACAACTGGGACGAGTTCAAGGATCAGGCTCACACCGGAAGTGAGGTTGTCGTCAAGGGAAAGTATTCGTACTTCGATTCAAAGAAGCAGGATCAGCTTTCCGACGGAACGATCATCAGCATAAACGCACCGGAAGGCAATGTCGAAGCTCTCACGGTAAGTCAGTTCCTTGAAAAGAAAGATTCTTACACCCTTTACAAGCTGACGGGAAGCGTGACCGGAACAATCAAGGCTGATTACTGCAGCTTCACGCTCAAGGATGACACCGGAAGCGTATTGGTTTATTCAGTCAACAATGCGTCAGAGTACGGCAGCAAGCTCGCCGAGGGCGGCATTATCTCGCTCACCGGAGCATATCAGCTTTACAACGATACGCCGGAAGTGGTTGATGCCACCGTTCTCTCCTATGAAGGTCCTTCCACACCTAAACGTACAGCAGAGGGACTCGTAGTTGCTGTTTCTTCAAAATCTTTCGTCATCAAGACTTCTGATTCTTATGACTATGCATACGGTACTCACGAAGTAAAGCTTGGCGATATGGTCAAGGTCACCGGTGATGCAAGCGAATACAACGGAGTTGCCCAGGTTGCCAACTTTACTGTCGAGACCCTTTCCAGTGGCAATGAAGTAAAGCACCCTGAACCTACCGTGCTTGACAAGAGCAGCATTGACGGCTATTCTACCGTGTTCGGCTATGTCCAGATAGAGGGCGCGCTATCCATCAGCGGAAACTACTACAATATCGACCTGGGTTCTTCAACCCGCACGGGAAGCCTTGTGTCTCCTATAGGAGTTGATGCTTCGGCAAGTGGCAAAAACGTAAAGGTTAAAGGATATTATGTCGGGCTTTCAGGTGGAAGCAAGTATTTCAATGTGGTTATGACTGACATTGAAGTAGGTGAAGATGTCGGCGGCGGCGAAGTGGGTACTGACGCAGACATTACCCCGGCGGCTGACGAGACGCTTCTTACCCTGACCAATGAAGAGATCCTGGCATCCTCTATCGGTGAAGGCAGCTCATATGAAACCATTTCCATTTCAAGCGAAAGCGGAACCTGGACTGCCAACGTCAATACTCAGAAAAATACAACCTTCCTTCAGTTCCGCAACAAGGCTCAGTCCTTCGTTTCTTCTCCGGAGTTCAGCTCCGACATAAAGAGGGTAGTACTCAAATACAACTCAGACAAGATGGGCTCTTCTTCAAGAACCATCTATGCCGTTCCTTTCATTGCCGATCCTACTTCCCTGCCTACGGCCAGTTATGACAATACACTTTGGACCACCAACTATGGCAGCTGGACTTTCTCGAGCGGCAAGCCTCTTCAGGTGGAAGCCAAATTCCCGGAAGGAGTCAGGAACTTTACCCTCATCTCAGCCAACGGAGCCGTGTATATCGATGAGATATATGTATTTATCAAAAAGTAACAATGCGGTTTAAAGCACTGGTATGCGGTATCGCTGCGGCTGTACTATGTACGGTCGCAGCGCTTGCCGTTTCATGTACACCCGACCCGTCAGATAAAGGGTATCTTGAGGTAACCGTGGTATCCACGGACTTGGGCTACAAGGCCTCCAAGCAGTTCGTAGGAATCACTTCAAATGTTTCCTGGAATATACAGACTACTGAAGACTGGGTGAGCTTCGATAAGACTAGCGGGAGCGGAAACGCTTCGGTGATAATGAGTTGGGAGGAGAATTCCAGCTCGGAGGAGCGTAGTTGTACCATTACCTTCAGCGGGACAGGCGTGGAGTCGCAGCAGGTGCGTCTTGTGCAGGCTGCTTCGCCGAATGGACCGGTTACGAGCCTCAAGTCGGATTATGTCAGGGCCTGGCTCGAGCTGCCGGCCATTCCGGAGGGGGAAGCTGACAGGTATTTCATTACGCATCCGATGAAGATAGCGGCGAAGAATTATGACAGCCGCAATTATTCGTTTTATTATGATGCAAATGCCCTGATTTCGTTGTGGGTGGCTTATCCTCTCAATGACGACCTTGTGGGCAACGGCAGCCGTACTGATGAGTGGGGACTGGATCCGAAGGTTCCTGACGATTGTCAGCCTGTGCTGTATAAGGGATTCAGGGGCGGCTATGACAGGGGGCACCAGCTTCCTTCTGCCGACCGTTTGCGTTACAGCGAAAACGTAACGACTTTTTACAGTACCAATATGACCCCGCAGAGGGGCGAGCTCAACCAGAACGCCTGGGCTGAGCTGGAGGGAATGGTAAGAAGCTGGAGCAAATCTTTCGATACCCTCTATGTCGTTACAGGTGCGGACATTACGGGCAGCAATACCTATGCTTGGGATAACGAGGGCAAGAGTGTACTTGTTCCGTCCGGGTATTTCAAGGCGCTGCTCGGATACAAGTCAAGAGGCTCGGCAGGAATCTCGGCTCAGACCGGAGGATATACCGGAATTGCCTTTTATTTCGAACATAAGGCCTACTCCAACGTTATGAGTCAGGCAATGACCATAGATGAGCTTGAACGCAAGCTCGGGTATGATTTCTTTGTCAATCTTCCTGCGCTCATTGGTGCAGAAAAGGCCGACAAGGTGGAAAGCACCAGAGATAGCTGGTGGAAATGAGAATGTTACAATTTAACCATATCAACAAGTCAATCATCACAGTTATGAAGAAGTCAGCTATCATACTGTCGGCTTTGCTTCTTATGTTCTCCGGCATCGCTTGTGCCGGACAGAAGGGCTCGACCCGCAATTATGTGATAGGGTTCTACAATCTTGAGAACCTCTTCGACATATATGACGACCCGGCAAAAAACGATGAAGAGTTCCTTCCGGAAGGCAAGAACCAGTGGACCGAGGCGAAGTACCAGAAGAAGGTTTCCAATATGGCAAAGGTCATCAAGGCAATGAAAGATGACAATGGGCGTTATCATACCATATTGGGAGTCAGCGAGATAGAAAACCGTCTCGTGCTTGAGGACCTCGTTTCGGACCCGCAGATAGCAGATGCCAACTATCAGATCGTGCATTATGACGGACCGGACCGCCGAGGCGTGGACGTGGCCCTGCTCTACAAGCCAGAGCAGTTTACCTATCTTGACAGCGAGAGCATTCCTTTCGACTTCAATGATACCGAAGTAGAGATCACCCTTGACAAGGAGGCCCAGGATTATTTCCGTACCAGAGATATACTTATGGTTCACGGACTTATCGATGGTGAGCATTTTGCTATTTATGTAACCCACCTTCCTTCCCGTATAGGAGGCAAGGGTCAGGACCTGCGCTCCCGCGGAGCTGAGATCATCTACAAGCACAGCTGCATTATGGAAGAACGTTATCCGGGAATCAAGACGGTTGTGATGGGAGATATGAATGACAACCCTACCGATGACAGCCAGTCAGTATGGCTGCACGGCCGCCGCACCATAGAAGAAACCCGTCCGGGCGACTTCTTCGATCCTTTCACCATTATGCTCGAGGACGGCTACGGTTCCCTTGCATATCAGGGAGAGTGGAATATCTATGATATCATTCAGGTCAACTACAACCTTGCGGTGGCACCTCAAGGAGGCCTCAGGATCAGGCCAATTGTCAAGAACAAATACTATGGCAGGGGATTTAAGAAACCTTTCATGACCCAGCAGAGCGGTCAGTATAAGGGAACGCCTTTCCGCACTTTCTCAGGCGGCGCTTTCATCGGCGGATACTCCGACCACTATCCTACCTATATTGTAATCAGCAAGTAAAATGAAAAGATTCATCGTTGCGGCGATAGCCGCATTGTTGTCCATCAGCGCATTTTCCCAGACCTTGTCGGAAGGGGGAATCAAGGCGACGGTTGTAAGTCGTGTAGGCCGCACTCCGATTGCCGGCGCAAACGTGGAGTTGAAAAAAGGCGGTGTCAAAATGCAGGAACTCCGTACGGGAAATGACGGAAAGTTCTTCTTCCAAGACCTCGCAAATGACAATTATTCCCTCATAGTCGCCGCTCCGGGCTATACAGAAACACAGGTTAACGTAACCGTGGAAAAGGGTCTTGTCAGGGACCTCATCTTCGTAACCCTCGTGCCTGCCTCACAGATAAACGAGGTGGACGACTCGAGTTTCGGGGAATTTGACTTGGACGACTCGGGCTATACCGACACTCCGACCATACTTTTTGCTTCAAACGATGTGTTTACCAATGTCGCCGGATACGGATTCAGCGCAGTAAGATATAAGAACAGAGGCTACAATTCCGAGTCCCAGGAGGTCTATCTCGCCGGAGTTCCTATGAATGATGCAATTACGGGTTACAGCCCGTATTCGCTCTGGAGCGGTCTCAACGAGGCTATGCGCAGCAAGGAAAGCACAATAGGACTTGAGTCGGCCGATTATTCTGCGGGCGGATACAACGGTGTCACCAATATTTCGGCAATGCCGTCCGATGTGCGTCCGGGCTTGAGAATGAGCGTGTTGAGCAACTCGGCAATGTACCGTTTCCGCTTTATGGTCAATTATGCCAGCGGAGTGCTGGACAATGGCTGGTCCTACGCAATCAACGCTTCAGCCAGGATTGGTGGAAACGACTGGATCGAGGGTGTTTTTTATCGCAACTTCGCCCTCTACGCAGGTGCAGAAAAAAGGATTGGCGACGAGCATCGCATTGCCCTGATTGCTTTTGCGACACCAGGAGAAAGGGGAGCGCAAAACGCTTCCACCCAGGAGGTTTACGACCTTATGAAGGATAATATGTACAACTCCAACTGGGGATATCAAAACGGCAAGGTACGCAACGCCCGCGTGCGCAAGACCTTCGAGCCTGTAATTGCCCTGCGTTACCTCTATACCCCGTCCGACAGCTTCGAGGCATCTGCCACGCTGCTCTACAGAACGGGATTTAACGGCTACACGGCCCTCGACTGGTACGATGCTCCGGATCCGCGTCCTGACTACTATCGCAACCTCCCGAGCTATTTCTTTATGGATGACAGCGAATACAACCGTTCAAACGTCATCAAATATGGTGAGGCGCTCGAAATGTGGAGACCGGGCGTCGCTTCCAATGCCAACTACCAGCATATCAATTGGGACCGCCTGTACAACGTGAACTACAACAGCCCTGACGGACGCAGCAAGTACGCCCAGGAGCAGCGCCACGTTGATCAGAATGACATAAACCTTTCAGGTTCAATTAAATGGAATCTGACCGAACTCTTTACCGTTACCGCCGGAATTAATGGAAAAATCAACCGCACACGCAATTACAAGAAGATAGCGGACCTTCTCGGAGGTCAGTACTACCTCAATGTCGATCAGTTCGCCGAGCGCGACTTTGCGTCAAATGCCGCCCTCATCCAGAACGACCTTGATTATTTCCTTGAGCATGGCGAGGCCGAGAAGATTGGTCTCGGTGACAGCTACGGCTATGACTATCTTGCACAGATACGCCGCGCGAATCTTTGGGGAAACGGAACTTTCAACACGGGAAAGCTTTCTGTAACCCTCTCTGCCGCACTTGGTTACGAGGGCTTCTGGCGTGAAGGTCTCGTGCGCAAGGGCCTCTTTGCCGGACTTGACGACGACGGCAAGGAAATATTCTACAACGGAGTCCTGCTCACCTCCTACGACAGCAAGGGCAACGTGATTAGCTCCAAGGGCAAGTCAGAGGTCAGCAACTTCCTTACAGGCTCCGCCAAGCTCCTCGCATCCTACACCCTCTCCGGCGGCCACCGCTTCAGCGCAAGTTTCGGCTATTTCAGCGACGCCCCGACCTTCAATCAGGCATTCGTCTCTGCCCGCACCCGCAACAGCCTCGTTGACGGCCTTTGCAACAGCAAGACCGTTTCCGGCGACCTCAGCTACCAGCTCTCCACCGGCGGATACAACCTCAGGGCAACCGCCTACTACACCAAGATAATGGACCAGACCGACGTGATGAGCTTCTACGACGACTCCCAGCAGTCCTTCACCAACTTCGCTATGACCGGAATCGACCAGCGCCACGTCGGAATCGAATTCGGTGCCAAGATGCCGCTCTTTGTCAGCGGACTGACCGCGAGCGCTGTCCTGAGTCTGGGAGAATTTGTTTACACCTCCAACCCTCACATGATCCAGACCGTTGACAACAGCGCTGAGATCATCAGGGACGAGACGCTCCCGTACTGGCAGTCCAATCCGGTGTTCAAGAAAAATTCTGACGGCAGCTATGCCTACGCAGAGGACGGCTCACCTATAGTCGAAAAGACCCGGAAGCACTATGTTCCTTCTACGCCTCAGCTTGCGGGGGAACTTGCACTCAATTACAGGACAAACAGTTATTGGTTCTTTGAACTGAACGGACAGTATTTTGCAAAGTCCTGGCTCGATATGAATCCTCTCTACCGCACCCAGTTTGCCGTGAGCGGACCTGACGGTGTCGCAACTCCGGAGGAAATCGAGTATATGACCACTCAGGAGTGCTTCAAACCTTGCTTCCTGCTCAACGCCAGCGCCGGAAAGAGCTGGTACATACAGAGGAAGTACAACATAGGCTTTTCATTCGAGGTCAAGAATATTCTCAACAACCGCGATGTCAGGACCGGTGGTTACGAGCAGACCCGACTCATCTCCACCTCAAGCAAGGAAAGCTACAAGAAGTTCGACTCCAAGTACTTCTATATGCCGGGTATCAATTATATGTTGAACATTTACTTCAGATTCTAAGCGTATGAAAAAGATAGCAATCATTTCGGCTGCACTTGCCGTCCTCTGTTCCTGCCAGGCGCTGAAGGAGGAGTTCCAGCCGGTATTTACCGGTTCATACGACAATCCTGAACCATATACCTGGTATAGCGATAGCGACTTCTCCAATATCGTAAGCATCAAGGACTTGTGTGCCTGCTATTCAAAGAAGAATCCTTTCGTTATGCCGGGCAGCCACGTCAGTCTGGCCAATGCTGTCATCAAGGGCCGGGTGTCCACTACCGACCGTCCCGGAAACTTCTACAAGAGCCTCTACATCGAGGACGGCACTGCCGGAATCGAGCTCAAGATAGGCAAGAACGGTCTTTACAACGACTACCAGCAGGGTCAGACAGTGTATGTCAAGCTCGGCGGTCTTTCCCTTGGAATGTACGGTTACAAGGACGGAAACTACGGTGGACAGGGTATGGTCCAAATTGGTTACGAGGACCCGAGCGGAGATTATGAGACAGCCTATCTCGAACTCTCGAAACTCATTGATGCACACATACTTCGTGGCGATCCTGCCGATATCCGGATACCTGAGCCTCTGGTGATTGACAAGGAGTCGGGTCTGCCTAATTCCAAAACCGAGCATCAGGGAAAGAACGGCAAGCTTGGCCGTCTGGTTACCCTCAAGGGACTCAAATATGCCAACGAAGTGTTCTGCCTGCTGTATCTCAACTCCCAGAAAGACAAGGAGGACTTTGCTAACAGGGTATTTCTCTCGTCAAGCAACAACAGCGACCCTACCTGTGGAGTTACCACGCTTGCAATGTCCGAGACCAAGATGACAGAATACCTGCTTTCGGGAGCCTGGGACCAGTGTAAAGTCGGCAGCGGAAGCAATTATGCCAAGGACGATCAGGGAAACATAATCACCATCGGCTCTCTCAAGGGTAACGGACGCTATCCTGGCGTCGAAAAGGCTGCCTATTCCGTAAGCCAGTACTTCAAGATGGGCTCTACCGAAATCCAGATCCGCACAAGCGGATACTGCCGCTTCAGCGACTACGAGATTCCTGAAGACGTGCTCAGCGGAAAGCGTGCAATCGACGTGACCGGTATCCTGACAAATTATCAGGGATCCCTTCAGTTTGTGGTCAATTCTGCAGCCGATTTTGTTTACAGCGATACAAAGGAACCGTTATATAAATGAGAATGAACAAAGCATTAACCATTGCAGCAACTGTATTGACTATGGCAGCTTGCACAAGTACCAATCCCTTCCTC
>SAMEA3663299__coassemble_555_pt1 | contig 16768 bp, 16 predicted proteins | sample SAMEA3663299__metabat2_low_PE_002 | metagenome-assembled genome bin SAMEA3663299 (sample SAMEA3663299) | pig gut metagenome | biome: pig gut; feature: pig-associated habitat; material: faeces | place: China | collected 2013
GCTGATTGTTTTCCGCAAAGGCATCAGCATAGCTCTCATAAATTTTACATACGGGACCAATTTCGGCAAACCTGCAGAGTATCCGAGGCCATTGTATATGGACAGGAAAGAATTGTCAGAAGCCGTGGAAAGGGCCAGGGAGAGAGGTGCAGACTTTATCATAGCCCTGCCGCATTGGGGTCCTGAATATGTTACCACCCATTCAAAAAACCAGGAAGAATGGGCGGAATGGCTGGTCGGACAGGGCATTGACGCAATTGTCGGGTCGCATCCTCACGTTGTCCAGGATAGCAGTCACATACAGGGAGTTCCTGTCATATATTCAGTCGGAAATGCCGTTTCGAATATGAGCAAGAGGGACACAAGGCTCGAACTTGCCGTACGGATACGCTTTGTAAAAAAGCGTTTTACAAACGAAACAAAAATGCTTGAACCCGAGCTGATTCCTCTATGGTGTTCACTTCCAGGCTATCTGTGCGGAAGCTATTGCACCATACCGGTAAAAGAATGGGCCACCCGCCGAAGCGAATGGCTCAATCCTTATGATTATGACAATATGGTCACAACGGTCAATAGAGTTTCCGAAGCGACCGGTCTTGTACTACTCTCCGGCCGAAATCTTTGAGTATTTCTCGTACTTCTGTGAAAATACGTCGCTCTCTGTACGGAAGCGGAAGCAGATATTCTTGAGATATTCTGCAACCTGCTTCTTGACCTCGTCGTTCTTTGTCAGGCTGAGGGCAGTCTCGAACGGCTCGAGTGCGCTCTTGAGGGTTACCTCAAATTCTTCTACCAAAGCATTGTACTTGGCGTCATCAAGTTCCTCGTTGGCAAGGGTCTGGATTTCCACGGCCTTGTTGTAGAAGTGGATGCCCTTTGCAATGTATCCGTACTCATAGTTAGGATCAACCTTTGAGCACTCCTCGTAAGCAGCAAGAGCGGCCTCTGAGTTACCGAGCTTTTCGTGAACGTTTCCTTCCACATAGTAGAGAGAAGCATTGCCCGGCTCATTTCTCTTGGCGCCGTCGATAAGTTCAAAGAGGCGGCTGGTATTTTCACCGGTTGAAATGTAATAGTTGATGAGTCCGATAAGCACGCTCTGGCTCTGAGGATACTTTGAGAATGCGGCCTCAAGATATCCGAGTCTTGCCTTCTGGTCGCCCTGACGGTCGGCTATATCGGCAAGCTTCGCAAATGCTTCTCCGTTTTCGCCGTCAAAACCAATGGCGATACTCTTGTTGAACCACTCTTTGGCACGGTCGTAATCTCCTGACATATAAGAGGTAAAGCCTACGTTGTAAACCGCATTGGTATCAACCGGGCAACCGTCCACAAATGCATTGGCTGCCTTTTCGAAATATTCTGAAGCCAGCTTGAGGTCACCGAAGTTGTATGCCATATAAGCCTCATCGAGACATTTCTGGTCAACAATCTTCATACCTTCAACGATATCCTTTGACTTCTTGCCCTTGACATCAAGCTCTGATGCCTTCTTGTAGGCTTCGATGGCCTTTCCAAGCGCGTTTTCGATGACAGGAGTGGTGGTCTCGATGATTGCGAGCTGACCTGCGGAGTTGAAGTAGTAGTTCTTGGTATCATACACTCTCTTGAGCATAGGAGTTCCGGCAACGACAACCTGTTCCTCGGCAATCGGCTTTACTCCTGACATTACAAGAGAGAGTTCCTGATCGGTAGCACCGAGCCAACCGTCGCCCTGAGCGGCGTAATATGCTTCCATATAGGCCTGTCCGAGTTTGATCCAAGTGGTAGGGTTAACGGACTTCTTGGCATCCTGAGATGCCTTTTCGGCTTTCTCTACAGAAGAACGTGCAGCTGCAACGCTCTTTACCTGTTGTGCACCTGCTATCTGAACTGAAGCCAGAATAGCGAGAAGTAAACAAAACTTTTTCATAATACTATGATGGTTAAATTGATTATTCATTATTAACGTCAACGGCCGTTTCCGCAGCTTGCTGCTCCGTCGCCTCGGTTCCTTCCTGCGCAGCGGCGGCAGCATCCTCATCGGAACGGGCAACCGGTGACACTGCAGCAATGGAATCGCCTTCCCTGAGGTTGATAAGCTTGACGCCCTGTGTAGCGCGACCTGCAACCCTTATTTCGGCAACGCTCATCCTTATCGTAAGGCCGGAACGGTTGATAATCATAAGGTCATTGTCTTCCGTAACTGCCTTGATTGCAACAAGCGGACCAGTTTTTTCAGTGATGTTGATTGTCTTTACACCCTTGGCTCCACGCCTTGTAACGCGGTACTCATCAGGCTCGGACCTCTTGCCGAAACCGTTTTCACTCACGACAAGTATGGTCTTGGAAGCAAAGTCCTCGGCGGCAGGGTTGATTACCAGAGCGCCTACAACCTCGTCTTCGTCCTCTATGCTGATGGCCTTGACACCGCTGGAGTTGCGACCCATCGAACGCACGTCATCCTCGTTGAAGCGGCAGCAGAAACCATTGCGGGCAGCAACCATAATCTGCTCGTTTCCATCCGTCAGCAGAGCGTCGAGAAGTTCATCGCCCTCGCGGATGACAATGGCCCTGATACCCTTGTTGCGGCTGCGCTTGTTGGAGTACTCGCTCAGGTTGGTCTTTTTGATGACTCCCCTCTTGGTAATGAGAGTCACGAAATGACTTGAGGTATATTCAGGACTCTCGATGCTTGCCACATTGAGGTATGTCTTGATGATCTCGTCCTTTTCGATAGAAAGAAGATTCTGCACCGCGCGGCCCTTGGAAGTGCGCGTACCCTCCGGCAGTTCGTAAACCTTGAGGCGGTAGCACATTCCCTTGTCGGTAAAGAACAGCATGGTGCTGTGCATATTGGCGACATAGATATGCTCGATAAAGTCCTCGTCCCTTGTGGCGCTGGCCCTCTTTCCTACTCCTCCCCTGCTCTGCGTGCGGAACTCCGTCAGCGGAGTGCGCTTGATGTAGCCCAGGTGGGAGATTGTAATCACCACGTCATCGTCCGCATAGAAATCCTCCGGGTTGAATTCTTCCGCGCTCATCGTTATCTCGGTGCGGCGCTCGTCTCCGTATTTTTCCTTGATTTCGAGAGTTTCCTGCTTTACGACATTGAGCTGCTCGGCATCGGAAGCAAGAATCTCCTGGCAGCGGGCGATGAATCTTTCGATCTCGTCATACTCGGACTGAAGCTTTTCCTTTTCCAGTCCTGTGAGCTGACGCAGACGCATATCCACGATTGCAGCTGCCTGCACATCGGTAAATCCGAACAGTGAGACGAGGCTGTTTCTTGCTTCATCTACACTCTCCGAACGGCGAATCGTAGCGATAACCTCATCGATTATGTCTATTGCCTTGAGCAGTCCCTCGAGTATGTGGGCACGCTTCTGGGCCTTTTCGAGTTCGAACTTCGTGCGCCTGTAAACGACCTGGTGTCGGAACTGGACAAAATTGGAAATGATGTCCTTAAGCGCAAGCGTGCGCGGACGGCCCCCGACAAGGGCAACGTTGTTCACGGCGAAACTGGACTGGAGGGCAGTGTATTTAAAGAGCGTATTGAGCACCACATTGGCATTTGCGTCCTTCTTGACGACAAACTCTATGCGAATGCCCTCGCGGTTGGTAAGTTCCCTTATCTCTGAGATTCCTTCGATCTTCTTGTCGCGAATCATCTCGCCTATGCGGGCAATCATATCGGCCTTGTTGACCATATACGGAACCTCGGTTACAACGATGGTCTCCCTGCCGTTGTCGCTTTCCTCGATGTCCGCCTTGGCCCTTACGATTATCCTTCCGCGGCCGGTGGTGTATGCATCTATGATGCCCTGACGTCCAAGGATAATGCCTCCGGTAGGAAAGTCAGGACCCTTGATATGCTCCATAAGTTCCTCGACCGTAATGTCGGGATTGTCAATATAGGCGCAGATGGCATCGCAACACTCTGAAAGGTTGTGGGGCGGCATATTTGTAGCCATACCGACAGCAATGCCCGACGAGCCGTTGAGCAGCAGAAGCGGAAGCTTGGTAGGGAGCACCGTAGGCTCTTCAAGCGAATCGTCGAAATTGAGCTGCATATCCACGGTATCCTTGTCGAGGTCGCAGAGTACAGACTCTGTCATCTTTGCAAGTTTGGCCTCGGTATAACGCATAGCCGCAACCGGGTCACCGTCCATGGAACCGAAGTTACCCTGTCCGAATACCAGCGGATATCTCTGGTTCCACGACTGGGCAAGCCTTGCCATTGCATCATATACGCTGGCGTCTCCGTGCGGATGGTACTTACCGAGCACCTCACCGACTATACGCGCGGATTTTTTTGTCTGTCCGCCAAAATTCAACCCCAGACCGTCCATTCCGAAAAGGACTCGTCTCTGAACCGGCTTCAAACCGTCCCTGACATCCGGAAGGGCACGGGACACGATAACCGACATCGAATAGTCGATGTACGCGGTACGCATCTCGTGATCGATCTCCACCGGCTCGATTATGCCCTTGGGTGTCTCTTCAAGAAGTTCTGTTGTATTGTTCTGATCTGTCATAATCCATTAACTGTCATTTCTTCCGGGAACGATACGCCAGACCGTCCCATATAAGTGTGCAAAGATAGTAATTATCCGCGAAAAATACTATTTTTGCAAGCACAAACAATCATTGGAAACGAGCAATGCAGATTGAATTGACACGGGAACTCAGCACGGTTTTACGTTACGCCTCCGAGGAGGCGCTGCGTACGGGACACCGTGCAGTATCGCCCGATCACCTGCTACTGGGGATGCTACGTCAGAATAACAACAGCGGGGTATCCACGCTGCGCCAGCTCGGCATAGACACCGAGCTCTTCAAGAAAGCCCTTGACCTGGGCATAATGAAGGAAGAGGCCCTAAGCTATGAAGAAATCAGCAGGATAACGATGGACATGACCTCCCTGAGAGCAATCAACACTGCCTATTACGAAGCGGAGCGTTACCATCACCGTCGCACCGACTGCATCCACCTGCTGCTAACAATCAGCCGGGAGCAGGACTCTTTCGGGAGGCTCCTCCTGGAAAGGAAGGGCATTGACAGCGTGGTCCTCAGACAGAAGATCGAGGCCTTCAGGGAAGAACCTGAAGGGCCGTCGGAGGCATCGATGAGGATAGCCGAGGCAATCGAGGCGGGCATACGCAGCAAACTGCGCAGCGGCATCGCTGACAAGTCGGCGCTGAGTTAGCGTGAGTGCGCGCAGGGCAGCCTCGGGACAGCCGGTCAGCGGCCTTTGCGTTTGGCTGCGCGCAGGCGGGAAGAACTGCGGACCATAAGTTCGTCAGCCCATATATTCGAAGCGGCAAGCGCGTCAAGAATCAGAATGACGACAGGAAAAAGTGAAGGCAGCCTGAAAAGAGGGTCGTTTCCCGTCACGACAAAATCCACAACCAGCCATATCTGAAGGGCAAGGCAGAATATGGAGCTGAGCACCGCCGTCCTGGCCTGGAAAACTCTATGAGTCCAGGAAGTCAATGCTATAAGATTCAGCAAGGTTATGATTATCAGCAGGATAAGATAAGGTATATAACTTATCATCCTGACTCCCTCCGCCTTATTGACAAAAAACAATACAGCGGACAATACGGTTGCAACTGCGAGATATAAAGTTTGGATTCTCTGCCACATAAGACATTGATTGATTTATTGTTCCTACCCCGCCGCCGATTGCACGGACTGCCGGGAAGCGGACGCTGCTGACAAAACGCATCCCGGTTCCACACCCGTCAATGAGGCGGAAGTCATAGCGGACGGACTAGTCTCCGGCTTCCTTGAGTCTTTCTGCGTTCTCGGCTATCTGAAGCTGGTCGATGCAAGCCTGGATGTCTCCGTCCATAAAAACAGGAAGGTTGTACATACTCCAGTTGATGCGATGGTCGGTCACTCGTCCCTGAGGATAATTGTAAGTACGGATCTTGGCAGAGCGGTCACCGGTGCTGACCATGGTCTTGCGCTTGGCCGCGATACCGTCGAGATACTTCTGGTGTTCAAGGTTATAGAGTCGGGTACGGAGTTCCTCGAAGGCCCTGTCCTTGTTTTTGAGCTGCGAGCGTTCCTCCTGACACTGCACGACGAGACCCGACGGAATGTGGGTGAGACGCACCGCCGAGTAGGTTGTGTTCACGCCCTGTCCTCCCGGACCGGAAGAGCAGAAAAGGTCAAGTCTGATGTCGTCCCAACTGAGATCAACATCAAATTCTCCCGCTTCCGGAAAGACTGCGACAGAAGCCGCCGAGGTCTGTATCCTGCCCTGGGTTTCGGTCTGGGGCACCCTCTGGACACGGTGCACGCCCGATTCGTATTTCATCACGCCGTAAACGCCGTCGTTTCCGCTGAGCTTAAATACAACCTGCTTGTATCCGCCGCTGGTTCCCGGGGTCTGGTCGGTAACCTCTAGCTTCCATCCCCTGTTCTCAGCAAAATGCTGGTACATTCTGAAAAGGTCTCCGGCAAAGATAGCCGCCTCGTCACCTCCGGTGCCGCCACGTATCTCGACGATGGCATTTTTGGAGTCATCCGGATCTGCAGGTATGAGAAGAAGACGGATTTTCTGCTCCATTTCGGGAATGCGCGGTTCTATGTCGGAGATTTCCTCCCTTGCCATCTCGCGCAGTTCCTCGTCCTTTTCGTTTACGAGTATATCCTTTGCCGAGGCAAGATCCTCGACCATCTTTTCATATTCCTTTCCTGCTGTGATGATAGGCTCAAGTTCCTTATAGTCCTTGTTGAGTTGGACATACTTCTTCATATCGGACATCACGTCCGGGCTGGAGAGCTGTTCCTGGAGGGACTGGAACTTGTCCTGCAGCGAAAGCACCTTTTCCAATAGCTTGTTTTCTGCCATATACAATTAATCGTTCAGTATTCAAAAGTGCAAAATTAACAAATTTCCACTATTTTTGCACTATCAATCAAAACTGATATGCACAGCAGGGAAGAAAAAAAGGAAGCATTCGGCAGACTGCTCGACATTATGGACGCCCTCAGGGAGCGCTGCCCGTGGAATGCGGAGCAGACAATGGAGAGCATAAGGCCTATGACGGAAGAGGAAGTCTATGAACTCAGCGACGCCATCATCAGAGCCGACAGCGCCGACATCTGCAAGGAAATAGGCGACCTTCTCTATCATCTTGTATTCTACGCCAGGATAGCCCAGGAAAAAGGACAGTTCGACATAGCCGACAGCATAATGAAGGTATGCGGGAAGATGGAATTCAGGCACCCCCACGTATTCCGCCCGGACGGCAGCCTCGTCCCGGAAGGGGAAGCGCCCAGCGCGAAGGAGATAGCGGACACATGGGAGCTGGTCAAGGCGAAGGAAAAGGACGGCAACCGCACGGTGATGGGAGGGATCCCGGAGACTATGCCGGCGCTGCTCAAGGCCCTGTCGATGCAGGAAAAGGCGCGGGGCTGCGGATTTGACTGGGAGCAGCCTTCCGACGTGTGGGCGAAGGTCGAGGAAGAGCTGGGCGAGGTCCGCGAGGCCTGCGGCAGCGGCGAACAGTCTGCGGTCGAGGAAGAATTCGGCGACCTCCTTTTTGCCGTCATCAATGCTGCAAGACTGCACGGGACTGACCCGGAAAAGGCTCTTAACCGCAGCTGCAGCAAGTTCCGGAGAAGATTCGGATACATCGAGGAAAATACTATCAAGAAAGGCATGCAGTTCAAGGACCTCAGTCTGGAAGAAATGGACTCGCTATGGGACAAGGCCAAGGAACTCGGGTTGTAATACGGAGCGGAATAACTATATTTGCATAATTGAAATACCAACAGAAAATGGCACTAATTGACAGCATCATCGCGCGCGCCAAGTCAAACAGGCAGCGCATCGTGCTCCCCGAATCGCTGGAGGAGCGCACAATCACAGCAGCTGACAGGGCTCTCGCCGACGGATTGGCGGACATTATCCTTATCGGCAATCCGATTGAAATAAAGGCACTTGCCGCAAAACTCGGACTTGAGCACATCGACAAGGCTACCATCATCGACCCTGCCACTAGCGAAAAGACCGAAGAGTACGCGCAGCTGCTTTTCCAGCTCCGTCAGAAGAAGGGAATGACCATCGAAAAGGCACGTGAACTTGTTCTTGACCCGCTGTATTTCGGTTGTCTCATAATCAAAAGCGGAGATGCTGACGGTCAGATCAGCGGCGCGCTTTCCACCACGGGAGAGACTTTGCGTCCGGCGCTCCAGATCATCAAGTGCGCACCTGGCATTTCTTGCGTCAGCGGAGCAATGCTTATGATCACCCAGACTCCACAGTACGGCGAGGACGGAGTGCTCGTCATCGGTGACGTGGCCGTTACCCCTTGCCCTGATGCACAGCAGCTTGCGCAGATTGCAGTATGTACCGCGCGCACAGCCAGAAGCGTGGCCGGATTTGCGGATCCTAAGGTTGCAATGCTTTCATTCTCAACGAAGGGCTCAGCCAAGCACGAGGTCGTTGACAAGGTGATCGAGGCTACTGCCCTTGCAAAAGAGCTTGATCCTGGCCTCAGCATAGACGGAGAACTTCAGGCAGATGCCGCCCTCGTTCCATCTGTTGGAAGCAAGAAAGCTCCGGGTTCGGAGATTGCAGGAAAGGCAAACGTTCTGGTATTCCCTAATCTGGAAGTCGGCAACATTGCATACAAGCTTGTACAGAGACTTGGAAATGCCGATGCGATAGGACCGATCCTTCAGGGTATCGCCCGTCCGGTCAACGACTTGAGCCGCGGATGCTCGGTTGATGACATCTATAAGATGGTGGCAATCACAGCCTGCCAGGCAATGGATGCAGAATAACGTACTGCCCAATAATAACAAAGAAAGGTGACTGGAAAGTCGTAAGACTTAAAGGTCACCTTTTTTGTATTGTGTTGGTACAGTCAATCTTAAGGTCTGTCCACGCCCGGAGAGTGGCAGGGAAAAGTGTGCCCGCAGAGAAGTTGCACGTCAGCGGGACACAGCAAACGGCGGAAGGGACTCAGTAAACGGCTGAAGGGGTGCAGCAAATGAAATGAGTCACGAATATGGCTATGCCTTTTCCGAAGTAAAAAAGGAGAAATGCACTCTGCCGTAAACTTTTTCCTTTACGAAAGCGGGGTGGTCGGAAAAAGAATGTTCGTCTCCGTGTTCAAGGATGAAATAACGGTCAGGGTGCAGCAGGCCGCGTTCGAGCACCTTGTCAGGAATGTTCTGCAGGCCATCCAGGGCATAGGGAGGATCGGCAAAGATGATGTCGAACTTTTCCTTGCATATAGGAAGGAAGTCAAAGACGTTGCTGTGCACGGCAGTGACATTGCGCAAGCCGAGTCGCGACGCCTCCTCTCTTATGAATCTGGCATTGTCCCTGTTCATCTCTATGCTGTACACTCGCGCAGCACCTCTGGATGCAAACTCGTAGGCAATTGCTCCCGTACCCCCGAACAGATCGAGAACCTTAAGGTCCTGAAACTCATATTCATTGTCCAGAATATTGAAAAGGGCTTCCTTGGCAAAGTCAGTGGTAGGCCTTGCAGAATAGTCCGATGGAAGAATGATTGCCCTGCCCTTCAGGGAACCGCCAATGATTCGCATACTATATGGAATTGGAAAGCGGAGTATCGACAGACTTGAAATAGCGGTAAAGATCCATTTCCAGCTGTCTGTCAATACTTTTTCGCCACACTATTGTAGATACTTCAGGGTTGAGCTGAAGCGACTTGAGAGCGAGATGAATGAAATACTGCGCAGTTACCGCATCGACGGCCCTGTAAGTATTGGCCAGCAGCAGCGTACGCCCCTGTGCAATGGCCATATAAAGCACGCCCTGCTGCCAGGTGCACAATATCTTGTTGTACTCGGGACATTTCTGAAGGTCCCTCAAAATAAAATACATCTCGGGCAGAGGAACTTCCTCGTCCGAGATGATATTTTCGTCAACTGAAGCTTCACAATCGGGAGCCGCAGCATAAACGAGCACTGCACCGTACTGCGGAACCGCCTTGTAGGCGACTTCGTCCTCCACACCAAGCATAAAGACTTCGGAAAGAAGTTCGTGGCACGCCTCTGGCCTGAAAAAATCCTCGGGAACGAGGGCGCACTTGGGTGTCAGCAACGAAATCTCCACGACCCGCTACTCCCAGTTACCTGCGTTGTTGTTAGGAGCAGAGATGCTTCCGACCTGGAGGCCCTCATACTTGTTCTGGTCGCGGCGCTCTGCATCGAGATTGATACGGAGCTGGTTATCCATACCTTTGAGCAGCTTCTTGTAAGGAATCCTGGCCTCGAAAAGAGGAACAGGCACTCCGGATACCATTCTGATGTCGGACTCCATCTCTACACGGTCACCACCTGAGAACGGAATGAATGCAAGAGAATCGGGACAAAAGTCGGTGCGTGAGCGGAAGAGGGTGTCCTTTACAGGAATCTTGGTCTCTACAGAGAACACGAGATTCTTGTCTCCGGCAAGATAAAGCTGATAAAGCTGAGCGTTGACATTCTTGCCCCTGAGAGTCCTCTTTACCTTGTCAGTGTGAGCCATTGCCAGAGAGTCGTCAGCAGAGCCGACCTGCATTATGACGCTCATATTGCCGGTCTGATAGAAGTCCTTGAGGGAATCGACACTTGGAGTAAACCTTCCGTTGACGCTCTTGAAAGCCACCTGAAGTGTACGGATATCCTTGAGTCTCTGAATAGCAACAGCTTCACGCTGAGCCTTTTCCTTGTTGAAATTTACAGGCTGCATAATGCTTCCGTAAATCACGTAAACCAATCCTACGATTGCCACGAAGAGGATGACCTCGACGATAATCTTGACTGCTTTGTTCATTTTATGGTTATTTGTTTATTAATTCAATTTGGCATAAATCCCTACAAAGTTATAAATTTGAATTATCAAATGCAATATTTTTCGTAAGTTTGCACCACGAAAATGGAATCTTTACGACTAGCGGACATAAGTCACTTCCTCGAGCTCACGGGCAGTTCGGAAAACATAGTAATCACATCGCACATCAAACCTGATGGCGATGCAGCCGGCAGCAGCCTGGCTCTCTGCCGTTTCCTGGAGCGGGAAGGCCACAAAGTCAGCGTCATCCTCCCCCACCACCTTCCGGAATATCTGCAGTTCATTTGCAGGGAAGGTTTTTCCTACGCGGAAGACGACCTTGCCCAGGCGTCGAAGAAGATTGACGGGGCGGACCTGATCATCTGCCTGGACTTCAACACTTTCTCCAGGGCGGGAGCTATTGGCGACAAGCTAGCCGCTGCAAACTGCAGAAAGATTCTCATCGACCACCACCTCAACCCGGACAGGGATGCTTTTGACCTGTGTTTCAGCGAAACTCAAGTATCTTCGACCTGCGAACTGCTCTACCGCATCCTGCTCGCGCTGCCGGCCGTAGGCGGCGACCCACGCAAACTGCCAAAGGAAAGCGCCGAAGCCCTGATGTGCGGAATGACGACAGACACGAACAACTTTGCCAACTCCGTTTTTCCGGGAACGCTCTCGATGGCTTCAGGACTGCTCGAAGCAGGGGTTGACAGGGATGCCATTATCGGCCATATATACAACGAATACAGGGAGAACAGGGTAAGGGCAATGGCAAGGCTGCTCGCAGATATGAAAATCACTCCCGAAGGAGTAGCCATAATGGTGCTGGACAAAGGCACTCAAGACAGTCTTGACATCCGCGAAGGCGAAACCGAGGGATTTGTCAACATCCCCCTGAGCATCAAGGACGTAAAGATCAGCATATTCGCGCGCGAAGACGGACCTCTGTTCCGCGTATCGGTGCGCTCGAAACGGGGCTGGTCCGCCAACTCGATAGCAATCCGCTTCTTCCACGGCGGAGGACACGAACAGGCCGCCGGAGGAAGAATTCTCATACCCGAGGACATAGCAGGTCCGCAGGAGGCCGGGGCATTTCTGGCAGGTGTCGCGGCACGGTTTATGAAACACGAATAGAAAGATATGAAAAAGAGACATACGATATTGCTTGCTGCCGCAATTCTATGCGCAGCCGCCTGCAGCAAGGCGCCGGTAAGCGGTCTTAACGACGCTTCCAAACGTTATTTTGACGCCTGGGCACAGGTCAACATACCCGGCGCAGAGCAGACTGAACTTGGTTCATACATCATCGAGAGGACTGACGGTGACGGAATTGAAATAGGTGACAGCGCCTACATAAGGTGCAACTATACAATCAGGAATCTCAACGGCACCGTCCAGAAAACCACGTCCGCAACGGTAGCGCAGCAGATCGGCAGCTACAACGAGACATATTTCTACGGGCCGATGGTGTGGGCAAGACTGGAAAATTCACTCTATGCCGGCATAGAAGAACTTATTGAAGGAATGCACGTCGGAATGAAGGTCAAGGCGGCGATTCCGGGCTGGCTGATCACGACTAAAAGATACAGCAAGCCTGAGCTTTACCTCAAGAACGTCACCGGGACTGACACGATTTATGAAATAGAGGTAACAGATGCTTTCAGTGACGTCACACAGCACGAACTTGACTCGATAGCAAGGTTCCTGAGAAGGGAATACCCTATGATAGACCCTGCCGACACGGTTGACAGCGAGCGTAACGCCTGGGGACTGTACTACATTACGGAGAAGTATTCGGATGCTCCGGACAGCACCTATAATGACGAAAGCAAGATCTATTTCAACTATACAGGCAGGCTGCTTAACGGAACCGTGTTTGACACCAGCATCGAAAGAGTCGCCAAGGATGCTGGAATATACAACGCATCAAAGACTTACGGGCCGACCTACATCACCTGGTACGCTGAAGGGTACAAAAATACGACCATGGGGTCAGACGCTTCAAGCACGATAGACGGCTTTGCCTATGCCCTCTACAACATGAAGCCTCACGAGAAGGGAAAGGTAATATTCCACTCCCTGAGAGGATACAGCTACAGCGGATCCGGGAGTACCATTCCGGCATATTCACCGCTGATATTCGAACTTGAACTTGTTGACAATCCTGATGAGTAGCGAAGGAAACGTTCAGGGAACGGCTCCTACGGAACTGGGGACGCTCAAGATTGGCAAGTTGCTGAGGATGTACGCAGTACCGGGTATCATAGCCCAGACTGCGGCATCTTTGTATAATATGGTTGACAGCATATATATCGGTCATATTAAGGACATAGGAGCCTTTGCCATTTCCGGACTTGCCGTCACCTTCCCTATGATGAACCTGTCAGTTGCTCTCGGCACGCTGGTCGGAGTGGGAGCGATGACAATGATATCCGTGCTGCTCGGGCAGAGGGATTACGACAAGGCACGCAAGGTACTCAATACCACGCTGAGCCTCAACATCATTGTCGGAGCAATATTCTCCATTGTATCGCTGCTGTTTCTGGACCCGATACTGACATTTTTCGGAGCAAGCGAAAACACCCTTCCTTTTGCCCGGGACTATATGACCATAATACTCATAGGCAACATCATAACTCACCTGTATTTCGGTCTGAACGGTGTTCTGAGGGCTTCCGGACATCCAAAGACGGCAATGGGACTCACACTCTTTACCGTAATATCCAACTCCGTCCTCGATCCCTTGTTCATATTTGTCTTTGACCTGGGCATAAAGGGAGCTGCAATTGCAACCGTATTGTGCCAGACACTTGCCCTCTGCTACTCGATGCGTTTCCTGATGGACCGCAAGAAAGTGCTTCACATTTCGCGTCCTCTTCTACAACTTGACCTGCACATAGCCAAACAGTCGATGGCAATTGGAATTGGTCCGTGCCTGATGAACAGCGCAGCCTGTCTGGTTGCACTTTTCATCAATCAGCAGTTGCGCACATACGGAGGAGACCTTGCCATTGGTGCTTACGGTATCGCAAACAGGATTTCGATGATGTTTATGATGGTAGTGATGGGCATTAATCAGGGTATGCAACCGATTGCCGGATACAACTTCGGAGCGAGACAGCACAAGAGAGTCAAGGAAGTTTTCTGGATGTCAGCTCGATGGGCGGTTTACTGCACCATATTGTGCTGGATTATCTCAATGTTCTGTCCGGAGTTTGCGGCAGGTCTGTTCACCAACGACCCCGAACTCAAGGACCTTGCAGCAAAAGGCCTGAAGCACCTCAACATGTGCGTGGCTCCGGTCGGATTCTGCATTGTGACGGCAAATTTCTACCAGTGTCTGGGAATGGTAAATAAATCGATTTTCCTGTCCCTGTCCAGACAGCTGCTCTTCCTGGTACCATTGATTTACCTGCTGCCTCTGTGGCTTGAGGAAAAGGGAGTATGGCTCAGCTTCCCCATTTCAGACATCGTCGCCGTAATTACTTCAGCAATATTCATATTCGGTACATTCCGCAAGTTCGACAAGCTCAAGGACGGCGAAGACCCGACCATACTTGGAAGCTCAGTAAAATAGAGAAGCTATGGAAAAGCACGTCATCATAAATATCGGAAGACAGTTCGGTAGCGGAGGCAAACAAGTCGCCGAGCAGCTCGGACGTCAGCTTGGGATTGAAGTATTTGATACTGAACTTATCAGCAAGGCGGCCGAAAAAAGCGGTATCAGCGCGTCGCTCTTTACAAGCAGTGACGAGAAAAAGGATTTTCTCAAAATCGGAACAATGTTCGGAGGGAACAGATACTACAGCAACGAGGCCCTCAATTCCAACTCACTGTTCAAGATTCAGAGCGAGACCATCAGGGAGATAGCGCTCAAGGGAAATGCAATCTTCGTAGGCAGGGCATCGGACTATGTCCTCAGGGATTTTGACTGCTGCCTCAACATCTTCATCACGGCGCCGAAAAAGGCCAGGATCAGACGCATTGGAGAAAGGCTGTCCCTGGATGCCAAGGAGGCCTGGGCCCTGATACAGAAAAAGGACAAGTCCAGGAAGCAGTTCTACGACTTTGTCACTATGGGAGACAACTGGGGTGTTGCCGGAAACTATGACCTCTGCATCGACTCCTCATTGCTCGGAATAGAAAAAACAGCCGAACTGATAATCCAGTTCGGCCGCGAAACAGGTCTGTTGTAATCCTGTTATTTTCTCAAATCCTCCACGAGGTGCATCGTATCCCTTGCGATGACGAGTTCCTCGTCGGTAGGAATCATAGCAATCTTGACCTTGGAATCGGGAGTAGAAATGATGGTTTCGCTGCCGCGGGCAACAGCATTGACTTCTTCGTCAATCTTTGCGCCGAGATAAGCGAAATTGGCGCTCACATCCCTGCGGAGCCAAGGATTGTTCTCAGCGATACCGGCGGTAAATACAATCAGGTCAACACCGTTCATCTCGGCAACATAGCTGCCGACAAGCTTGGTTATGTCGAGCACGAGCTTCGCAAGAATGAGCCTAGCTCGCTCGTCGCCTGCTTCCCTGCGGTCAACAAGGTCACGGCAATCCGAGGTAACTCCTTCGGACATTCCGAGGAATCCTGATTCCTTGTTCATCAGCGCAGTCATCTCGTCAGGAGTCTTGTTTTCCTTTTTCATAAGATAAGGGACGAGACTGGCATCAATGGATCCGCAACGCGTTCCCATAATCATACCCTCGAGCGGAGTAAAGCCCATCGAAGTGTCAACAACCTTTCCGTTGCGTATGGCGGTCACGGAAGAACCGTTGCCGATGTGGCAGGTTATGATGCGAGAGTTATCCAGAGGAATGCCGGCAAGAGCGGCGCCTCTCTGTGAGACGTACTGGTGGCTGGTACCGTGAGCACCGTAACGACGGACACCATACTTCTTGTAATACTGGTAAGGAAGAGCATACATATACACCTCCGGAGCCATTGTCTGATGGAATGCGGTATCGAAGGTAACAGCCTGAGGAACATCTGGAAGCACATTGCTAACCGCCTCAATTCCAAGAAGATGCGCAGGATTGTGAAGCGGCGCGAAGTCGCAGCAGACGGTAATCTTCCTGATTACTTCGTCATCGACGAGAACACTCTTGTCAAAGTACTCGGCGCCCTGCACGATACGGTGGCCTACCGCATCTATGTCCGAGAATGAACTGATGACGCCGTATTCAGGATTTACAAGGGCGTCAAGCACAATCCTCATTCCGATCTTATGGTCAGCGACCGGCATCTCCATTACGACAGGAGTCTTTCCGGTAGGTTTGTGGGTAAGTTTGCTCATAGGCATCGCAATCCTCTCGAGGATGCCTTTTGCAAGAAGCGAATACTCATTGTCGTTCTTCATATCAAGCACCTGGTACTTGATTGATGAACTGCCGCAGTTGATTACAAGAATTATCATAATTAAGATTCGTAAATTTCGATTAAAATCTTACAAATTTATAACTTTTCTTTCGTATTATCGCAAGTTCCGGCCATAGAAAAGAGATTTGTGCATTATGAGAGAGGGTTTGTACGGCAATGGGACCTTGTGCCTGATGATCATTATCGGGGCGTGGATCGCTTCTGCGCTGCCTCTGGGCTTTCGGGAACTGTACCTGGCGGCCGCAATCCTGTGTCCTTTCCTCGCCCTGCTCTGCATACTGTCAGTGTCCTGCCGGAGCGGAAGGAGTACGGGGTCACCGGCTCTTGCCGCGCTGGCGCTCTTGCTGGCGGGAGCATTCGCCTGCATAAACGCAAGGCTGCTGACAGGCGACAGCGGCCGCCTGATGCTTGCCGACAGAGCCATCACCGCTATGTCGGGGCTTTCAGGCCGTCTCTCGGAACTTATTGGCGAATGCTTCAGCGAAGATACAGCCGCGCTCGTAAACGCGTTGCTGTGCGGAAGGAAGGGAGGACTTGACAAAAGCGTCACGGAAGCATTCAGATAGGAATGCCTGTGAGCGGATCAAG
>SAMEA3663299__coassemble_625_pt1 | contig 15309 bp, 12 predicted proteins | sample SAMEA3663299__metabat2_low_PE_002 | metagenome-assembled genome bin SAMEA3663299 (sample SAMEA3663299) | pig gut metagenome | biome: pig gut; feature: pig-associated habitat; material: faeces | place: China | collected 2013
TTGTAGGTACGCTCAAGGTTGACGTCCCTCTTGAAGGCCTTGTTAATACTGAAGAGGAAAAGGCCAAGCTGCTTTCGGAACTCGAGTATCAGCAGCGATTCCTTGCCGGCGTGAGGGCAAAACTTTCCAATCAGGGTTTCGTATCGCGCGCTCCGGAAAAGGTGATTGCCCTCGAACGTGAAAAGGAAGCCAGCGCGCTGTCCAGGATCGAAGCTCTCGAAGCATCGCTCAAAGCACTTGATTAATTGATTTACAATATGTTGACTTATCCGCTTTTCATCGGAACAACCGAACTGATCATTATTGTCGTCATTGTACTTCTGCTTTTCGGCGGAAAGAAAATCCCTGAATTGATGAGGGGACTGGGCAAGGGCGTCAAGAGTTTCAAGGAAGGCATCAACGAAATTGATGACGAGGTCAAGAAACTCGACCAAGACAAGTCCGACGACAAAACGGTCAAAAAGTGAGTTCTGCTGCCGACGGCAAGGAGATGAGTTTTTGGGACCATCTCGATGAACTGAGAGGGACCATAATCCGCTCGGTTGCGGCAGTCTGCATATTTGCAATATTGGCATTCTTGTTCAAGGATGCCATATTTGCTTTTGTAATGGCACCCTGCAAGCCGGAATTCTTCCTCTACAAAATCTTGAAGTGGAACTTGAAGTTGGACCTTATAAATATCGAGCTGTCAGCTCAATTTATGGTCCATCTCAAGCTCGCTCTCTTACTCGGACTGATAGTGGCTGTGCCTTATGTGATATGGGAGATATGGCGATTTATATCCCCTGCGCTCTATCCCGCCGAGACCCGTCCGGCAAGATGGGTGTTTGCGCTGGCCTCTGTCTTTTTCTACCTTGGCGCCGCTTTCGGATACTGTTTTGTCCTGCCCGTATGCTTGAATTTCTTCGTGAACTATTCGGTCAGTGACGCTGTGGTCAACACAATCAGCCTGTCATCATACATCTCCATGTTTGTCTCGATGGTGCTGCTGATAGGTCTGGTTTTCGAGTTTCCATTGGTTGTGATTCTTCTGAACCGGCTCGGGCTCCTGACCCGCAGTCTGCTCTGCAAGGGACGTAAGTATGCTTTTGTTGTCATACTCGTTCTGGCCGCGCTTATAACTCCATCGGATCCTTTCTCGATGCTGGTTCTTGCCGCCCCTATGTATCTGTTGTATGAATTTTCAATACTCTTTTCCAAAGATGAACAATAAATTGATAATCAATAGGATAGAACCTGTCGCCGACGCTGCTTCCGTTCCCGGGGCATTTGCTGCGGCTGAGGTTTCATACCATACTCTGGATGCCCTCAACTGGCCTGACTCCTACCCTTACAAGCCGGATGTACGCTTTGCCGCAGCTCACACTTCCGATGCGGTTCTGCTCCATTTCAAAGTGAGGGAACAGTCCGTTCTTGCCCGTTGCTCAGCTGACCGCGAGAGTGTCTGGCAAGACAGTTGTGTCGAATTCTTCCTTTCCCCCGAGCCCGGAGACGGTTTGTATTACAACTTCGAATTCAACTGCATAGGCCGTATGTACGCCTGCGTAGGGCCCGACCGCAACTCAAGACAATTCTTGCCTGAAAGTGCATATGCCGCGATAAAGCGGGCGTCCTCGCTAGGAGAAACGGCTTTCGAGGAGAGGCTAGGTGAGTGCGAGTGGGACCTTTCTGCAATAGTCCCTGTCTCCTGCCTTGTCCGTCACGATATTGCGAGCCTGGACGGATTGCAGATGAGCGGCAATTTCTACAAATGCGGCGACCATCTTTCAGTTCCCCACTTCGTTTCCTACGCACCGATAAACGTTCCAAAACCGGATTTCCACCGCCCGGACTGTTTCTGCAAACTGGTATTTGAATGATTTCACTCGACGATATAACTGTAGCATACGGCAGCTACGTGCTGCTGGACAAGATAAACTTTCACATCAGCGAAACTGACAAGATAGGCCTGGTCGGCAAGAACGGCGCAGGCAAGTCAACCATACTCAAACTGATATGCGGTATCCAAAGCCCCACTTCAGGTCACATAGATAAACCTAACGAAATATCAATAGGTTACCTTCCTCAGATAATGGAACATCATAGGGGAAGGACCGTGCTTGAAGAGGCATTGACAGCATTTGAGCATACCAGCAGCATAGAAAAGGAAATAGAAAGCGTTACGCTCGAACTCTCGGAAAGGACGGATTACGAATCGGAGTCCTACGCCTCTCTGATAGAAAGACTTGCGTATCTCAATGACCGTCTTGCCGTAAGCCATTCCGAACCTCCTGAGGTTCAGGCCCGAAAGACACTGCGGGGCCTCGGATTCAAGGACGAGGAACTTGGCCGCCTCACCGAAACCTTTTCTCAGGGTTGGAACATGCGTATCGAACTGGCAAAGATACTTCTGAGCGATCCTCAGGTTCTGCTGCTGGACGAGCCTACCAACCACCTTGACATAGAATCGATCGAGTGGCTGGAGAATTATCTTAAGTCCAAGAGAGTCAGCATATTGCTGGTATCGCACGACTGGAAGTTCCTGGATACCGTCACCAACCGCACCATTGAAGTGATGCTCGGCCGCATTCACGACTATAAGGTGCCGTATTCCAAGTATCTCGATCTGCGCAAGGAAAGACTTGCCCAGCAGACGGCCGCTTACGAAAACCAACAGAGGATGATACAGAAGACGGAAGAATTTATCAACGCCTTCCGTTACAAGCCTACCAAGTCCAATCAGGTCCAGAGCCGCATCAAGGCGCTCGAAAAGCTGGAAAGGGTGGAAATTGACGAGACCGACAACGTTACCCTGAGTGTTAAGTTCCCGCCTGCACCCCGTTCCGGAGATGTGGTTTTCAAGGCCGTTGAGCTCAGCGCCGGTTATCCTGGCAAGCTGGTTTTCAGCGGGGCGGACATCGAGGTGAAAAGAGGGGAGAAGGTCGCTCTCGTCGGTCGTAACGGAGAGGGCAAGACAACGCTTATGAGGGTGATAATGGGGGAGTTGCAGCCTCTTGCGGGCAGCGCTGTAACCGGTCACAACGTCGATATCGGCTACTTTGCCCAGAACCAGGAAGACATACTTGACAAAAACGAGACCGTCTTTTCCACCCTGGACAGGATAGCAGTAGGGGATATAAGAAGCAAGTTGCGCGATATTCTCGCCCAGTTCCTCTTCCGTGGCGACGACATAGACAAGCGTGTCGGAGTGCTTTCCGGAGGCGAGCGGGCAAGGCTGGGTATGGCCAAACTTATGCTTCAGAGCCACAATCTGCTGGCGCTCGACGAACCTACCAACCATATGGACATCAAGTCCAAGGACATACTCAAGCAGGCGCTGAAAAGCTATGACGGAACCCTCATCGTGGTTTCTCACGACCGCGACTTTCTCGACGGTCTGGTTGACAAGCTCTATGAGTTCAAGGACGGGCGCGTAAGAGAATTCCTCGGCAGCGTTTCTGACTATCTGGAGAGCCGCCGGCTGGAAACGCTGCACGAGCTGGAACGGGTGCGTGTGCCCGCCGCTGCAGCTGCCGACAATGCGGCAGTCCAGGCCCCGAAAGAGCAGGAAAAGTCGAGTCAGGCAGAAATTATTGCCAGAAATAAAGAAAAAAACCGTATTGATAGGAAAAAAAAGAATAGAATTTCTTATCTTGAGTGCGAAATCGCCAAAGTGGAAAAGAAGATGGCTGCAATCGAAGCCGTTCTGTCCAATCCCGGGGAAGGCGATGATATTATGGAATTGACCCGCAGCTATCTGGAGTGCAAGCGAGATCACGATGCCTGGACCGAAGAGTGGTGCGAGTTGTCAGAATGATTTAATAGTTATGATTAAAAAGAATTTTGTCAGGACTTTGCTCCTGGGCGCAATGCTCGGGGCTGCAGGCAACGTTTCAGCCCAGGTCAAGCAGTACAACAATGAGTTGTCGGAGTTCCATGCCCTCGAGGTCAAGGGGGAGTTTGAGGTCAGTCTCGTGCATGGCAGTTCCTATAACGTTCTGTTCACTGTAGATGAAGCACTTATAGACTATGTAGAGTGCAATATCAAGAACAAGACTCTCATCATCGAGATTGATGAAAAGCGCATTCCAAAGGAGGTCAAGTCTCTTTACAAGGGACGCAATGCTGCAGTGGCAACGTTCAAGGCAATGATTACTATGCCTGAGCATCCTCAGCTGATCAATATGCTCGACAAGACTGTTTTGTACGACAATATGGGGGCTCCGTCCGCCCGTGAAATCAAGCTCGTTGCAGGTGACAAGAGTTCTGTCAAGAGTTTTGACGTGTCAGCACCGCTTGTAAGCATTGTGGCTGACAAGCGCAGCAGCATAATGTCAAACATCTCCTGTGAAAAGCTCAGTCTCAATATGGCCGGAAACTGTACTGCGACTTTGAACTGCAGTGACGTGTCCGAGATTGAGGCGGTGTTTGACAACTCGGCAAACGTTGTGGTAAACGGAGATGTGGCAAGCCTCAATCTCAATGCAAAGTCCGGTTCAAAGTCCATATTCAATGGTTCTGCCTCGGATGCAGTGTTTGAATGCAGCGGTTCATCAAATGTCAATGCTTCAAACTTCAAGATTGAAAAGTCCAAAGTCACTATGAGCAGTATCTGCCAGCTTTCTGTCAATGCAGTATCGACCCTTGACATAGACAATCTCAACGGCGGCGCAGTACTTACAATCATCGGCAATCCGGCTGTATCAATCGGTACAATCACCAAGTCAAGCGTTAATAGAATCAAGTAATTGACTTTCGTTTATTGACACATTTTTCAGCTTGATTTATTTAGAATCCGCAGCACTTTCCGACCTTACCAAGGCTTGAGTGCTGCGGATTCAGTATATCTGTACGATAATGCGTTAATTACTTGTTTATCAATGTAATAGCCGTATCATAAGAGTTTCGTATAGTTTAAAGATGTGTAAGTAACATTTTTGTTTTATATAGAAACAATGTTGTTATGTTCGCTGATAATCATTTATTTAGACTATCTGTGATATACTCCAGTAGTGTTAACAATGCTACATCGGAAAATTTATCGATATTCGATATGCGAGACCCATTGTTGCAAGATCTTACACTTACTGTTCCTGACGGACCGGATACGGCTATCCAGCAGCATCCACCGCACTCGTGTTCGTCTCCAGGACCCTCTGCCCAGCCTGTTGTCGCCACGGAATAATCACTTCCTATCAGCCTTTTCGCACCTTCTGCCATAGCAACGGCAACGTCGCTGCTGACAATTCCTTTTGCCTCTATGACCTTGGGATCAACACCTAGCAGGGCGCACTTGATCTCGGCGGAATATGCTACGACTGCTCCTTTGAAAAAGCAGGAAGCACCGCTTATGCTTGTAATTATGTGGGCGATGTTGCCTCCTGTGCAAGATTCGGCAGTGGACAGAGTTTTTCCTGTCGGACTGAGCAGCTCATTGATTCTGCTTGCTGTCTCTTTTGACATTGTTTTTGACGTTGTTTTCGAGAAATTGTATTACCCTGCGTACAAATGACGGCCCTTTGTGAACAAGACCGCTGCGAAGTTCTATGAGCGAGGCCCCGGAATCGATAAGATCCTGAGCCTGCTGCTCGCTCTCTATATGACTGTTGGCTATTACGGCCAGGCGTCCGTCGCTGAGCTTGTAAACATACTGTGTCTGCTTCAGGCTTCTTGTGCAGATGCCATCGATTCCGTACAGCAGACAATAGTCCACAATGCGTTTCAACTCTTCCTCAGGGCAGTTTTCGGGCACTTTGATGACTATGGGCTTGTAATCGTCGTAAGTAAGACGTATATCGAGAAGGGGATTTACAATGTTTTCCAGTTTATTAGGGTTCCGTACATCTATGGTAAAGAAGTCACAGAAGTCATAGGCAAGGCTGAAACATGCCTGGAAATCGCTTGAAATGCACGCCGCAAGCACGTCAGAAGGCTTTTCCTGCTGAATGTTATGCACAGCCGCACGTGTACACTCGGCGTTCAGGGGCCCTATTTCCACAAAACTGAATCCCAGGCTGTTTAGGTCATTGTACAACTCACCCTTGAGGTCGAGTCCTGCTCCAAGTCCTACAGGATTGTAGAATTTGATGCCAAAAACCTCTCTCTCCATACCGGCTGCCTTGTTTCCGTGTATGAAACGATAAAATGGACGCAGTCCTGGTATGCTGTTGATTATGCGGAAATACCTCAGGGCAGCCTTTGAAGCTTTTTCCGCAGATTGGTTCTTTACAAAAGGTTTTACCAGAATATCGTACAACATAATGCCGCAAATATAAGCATTTGCTGGATTATTGGGAACCGATTATTTGAATTCTTGAAATGAATTGTCATCGAAAAACACAATAATTCTGCTGATATTCTTTTGATTATTAATGCTTTTGCCCTGCTTGCTTATAGCTTCACTTAACTTGGAGGAATTGTTTTTTGCCGGCAGGGGAGTCGCTATCTCCAATATATCGTTCTCTTCAGCGGCTGGTACGCTGTCGCTTATGCCATAATCAGGGAAAAGATTGTCGTCGCCGGACTGTGCCGTCTTGTACATCTTGCCTTTGCCAGTAATCAGCCATTCGATGTTGAGATTTGGAAAAGCCTTCATCAGTTTCTCCACAAAATCAAATCCAGGCTTGTTGCGCCCGGAGAGAATATGGGAGATACTTGCCCTGGCAACGTTGATGTTGTCGGCAAATTGTGACTGCGTGAGATTCTCGGCGGCAATAAAGCTTTGCAGGCGGTTGTTCATATTTGTAAATGCATTGATGTTGAACTTGCTACAAATGTAAATAGAATAAATCAAAAAAGCAAATCTACATTTGTAAATAATACGAAAATACCATTGAAGCAGGGGAGAGGGAATAGTCTAATTTATTGTAGCGATACTTTAATTATTATTGTCTAAAATATTGGAACACAAATAATACAACAATATAATTACTATAATTTTCTGTCATCTGAGGTGAGTTTACCTTACTTTTACGGATTTATTTACTTTTCTAGTATAATTGAATTTTATAAAACATTGGGTAACAATTAATTAATTTAATAACACCCATTTCATAAGAATTACTTATTAAACTTTTGTAAATTTTTGACAACTCAATGATGAATGTTTGTAATCTTTACATAAGTAAACAAATAGATGTTTCTAAATTTACAAATCTATACAAGAAGAATTGCCTTAGGCGACTTCGTTTCTTTGTGTCTTTTATCTCATCGCTTAATTTCGGATAATCATTGATTTTTGACTATATTTGTATCTGTTATGATACCTGAAATACGCATTGAAAATTTTGACTATGATCTCCCTGACGGCCGGATTGCCAAATATCCGCTAGAGGAACGTGACGCTTCCAAATTGCTTGTCCGTAAGGGAAATAACATAATTGACGCACTTTTTTCCGACATACCGTCATTTCTGCCGGAAGGTGCATTGATGATATTCAATGACACCAAGGTTGTACCTGCAAGACTGTTCTTCAGGCGTGATACCGGTGCACATATAGAGATCTTCTGCCTTGAACCGGTTTCTCCGGCCGAATACAACCAGTCGTTCGCTTCCACGGATTCTTGTTCCTGGAAGTGCGTGATAGGCAATTCCAAGCGCTGGAAGGGCGATATCATCCATTACGATGCGCCAGCTGACAGTCCTTTGAGCAGTATGCAGCTCTCCGCAAGGCTGCTTGACCGCGAAGGTCAGACCGGAATTGTCCAATTCTCCTGGCAGGGCGGCGAAAGTTTCAGCAGAGTGCTCGAACTCTGCGGCAGGGTGCCGATTCCGCCATACCTCAACCGTGAAACCGAAGCTCTGGACCTTGAGCGTTACCAGACTCTATATGCGCATATCAGAGGCTCGGTCGCAGCACCGACTGCTGGTCTTCACTTTACGGAACGCGTTCTGGAGCAGATAAGGGCCAAGGGAATCGATACTGAAACCGTTTGCCTGCACGTCGGAGCCGGAACCTTCCTGCCGGTCAAGAGTTCGCTTGTATCGGAGCATCCCATGCACAGGGAGCCGTTCGTGGTGGAAAGGCGAATTCTTCAGAAGCTCATAGCGCGGCTCGAGGCGAGGGAAAGCGGCGGAAACGGCACTATCGTGGCGGTCGGAACGACTTCGGTCAGGACGCTCGAGTCCCTGTATTACGCAGGAGTCAGCTGTCTGGAAGGCGGCGAGCCGCAGGATGTCGGGCAATGGGACCCGTACGAGAGAGAATTCTCTTATTCGACCCTGGAGTCGCTCAGGGCCATCGACTCGTATCTTGAGGCCAGTGGACTTGAGGAACTTAAACTCGGTACGAGAATCATAATCGTTCCGGGATTCAATTTCCGGCTAGTCGATGCCATCGTGACAAATTTTCACCAGCCTCAGAGCACCTTGCTGCTGCTGATTTCGGCTTTTGTCAACGGCGACTGGCACTCGATTTACGATCACGCTCTTGCAAATGATTACAGATTCTTAAGTTACGGAGACTCGTCGCTGCTCTTCAGAGGCTAGTCTCCCCTTTTTGAATTATTTAGTTACACAATTTATATTATGTTAACCAAAACACACATTTCCCAAATTAGGCCTCTCCTTTTGGCCGCTTTGGTTCTGAGCTCCTGTGTGAATGAAAAATTTACCATCTCGGAAGAAAAACTGGATACCGAAGTTCAGGTGTTCCAGGAAGGTCTGAGCATTCCGCTGGGGTCAACCGACCGAATCAAGCTAAAGGATCTCCTTTCCAAGCTCGACGAGCAGACCAGGGATTCTTATCTTGAAGTTCTGGAAAACGGTGCCTATGCATTAAAGTATTCACAGGCGCTTGATTACTCTGAGACTATCAATGATGCCATAGGGAGCATTTCCATTGATGCAGTTGATTTTTCCGAGTCGTTTGACGTCAATCTCGAGGACATCGACGTTTCAGGTGTTTCTGTTCCCGAAATGTGGCTTCCCGAGACTGGACCTTACCAGATAGGCCTGTCTGACTTTGTCGAAGCACCGGATCTCCCTTCGATTAAGCCCGTAACTATCAGAGAATCATACGGAACCGACATTTCGGGATATGGACTTGAGTCTATGAAACTCGATATTCCGGTTTCAGACATCACTTCTGAGGCTCGTCTTTTCTTGCTCGACTCCCCTCTTCCGCCGACTATTCTGAATGATACTCCTATTTCGATTACTCCGGATTATCTTGACAAGATTGGAATTACTTACAACGGTAATATTTCCGATTCAAGAGACCTTACTCTAGAGCTTGAGCTCCCGGAGGGTATCGAATCTATCAATGAGCTGGTACTCAACGATAAAGCTGCCGTAAACCTGACTGTGGAACTTATTGAGCCGGTAATGATCTCCGGCTACATTGTTCCTGACCTCAGGATTGACCTCAGCGACTTCCTTGTACTTGAAACCCCCGGTTCCGTCATCAATGTAGCAGACCAGTTCAAAATCAATGCAGCAACCGCCTCCCGCATCAGCCGCAAATATGCCATCAAGGGACTTGCAATTGACGCTGACGGCTGGAAAGAAGCTGCGAACGGCAAGAAAGTGCTCGCAAAACCTGTACGCACAGTTTCTGTAGATGGCAAAGTCGGAATTGAGGACTGTGTCACAACGACCAATTTGTTAAATTCTGTAGGCGGCCTGAAACTCAAGCTTTCCGTGGCATTTGAAAACCTGGAAGTAAAGGATGTCGATGCCACCATCAAATCCGTTTCCACTGACAAGGAGTTTGAAAGCAGCATTTCCATTGAAGCGTACAAACTTCCTGAAGCCATTGAAAGCATTGACAGGATAGCCTTTGACGATGCTTCGATGCTTACGGTTTCCCTGCAGCCTCGCAATCTTTCCGCATTCAAGGACCTGGACATCGAACTCAGTTCCGTTCAGATAAGCTTCCCTCAAGGCCTGACCGTAAAGGATGAGCTCAGCGGCAAGACCGGCAACACAATAAGCATCGACTCCCCTGCTGACCTGCATGAGTCATATTCGAGGAACATACGTTTCCTTTCTCTGGACCTTCCGGCAGCTGTGGACGGCAAGATTGCATACGAAGGCAAGGTTCATGTCAAGGCTTCTTTCAAAACAGGAGGCCGAGTTCTTGCTTCCCAGCTCCAGGCCTCTTCCGGCAAGGACGTCGGCGCAAGCATAGCGGTCACCGCCCGCGCCAATGTTAGCGACTATACAGTGCACAGCCGCACTTGCTCATACGAAGTGAGCCAGAGCATCGCAGACCAGCAGATTGTAATCGACGTTCCTGAAAGTTTCGGCAAGCTCGGAACTTCAGCTACAATCTATCCCGAGGGCAATCCTGTTATTTCAGTCAAACTGCAGCTCCCTAGCCTGCCGACCGACTCAGGAATGTCACTGGTTGCCGAGAACCTTAAGTTCAGACTGCCGTCAATGCTCAATCCGGGCTCGCTTCCGCAGAGTTATTCTTACAATTCTGCCGACAACTCCATCACCATCAACGGTGTTCTTCCATCGAGCATAGAGATCCCGGTGAGGAGCATTACAGTCAAGCCTGAGTATGACGAGAGCATACCGGGATATTGTGTCAAGGGTGTGCTTTCCGTAAGCGGAAAAGTTGCATTGACAGGAGCCGTGCTGTCTCGCGGCGAAGTGGACAATCTTCTTGCTCCAGACAATCAGCTTAGCCTGCAGGCTCATATACCTGCAATGTCTCCTTCAAAGCTGGAAATCAGTTCTTATGGCACGAGCATCAACGAGAACTTCAAGTTTGACATTGACCTGAACCTGCCGGAAGACCAACTGGAAATCAAGGAGATCAAGCGAGTGGAACTCAAGGACGTTTATTTCAACGTCAGCCTGGATGCTTCCAGCCTTACCTCGCGCATTGATGCGGACATCGATATGAGCGCATCTGTCACCCTCCCTGACGTTCTTGAGCTTGATGACCCTCGCGTGGATGCCAACGGAGTGCTTACTCTCAGCGGAAAGCTCAAGGACGGAAAGCTCAGCGTGGAACCTGTCAAGGTCAGCGCCATCAATCTTTCTGGCAAGGATCCTCACGGCAAACTTGAACTTGACCTGGGCATAGCCGGAAACATCAACGTAAACAATGCGGACATTGACATTGACGCCCTTTCGGATGGCTACAAGATTGCAGCCAGCGCAGGCGTGGGCAGTCTGAACAGTGACAAGATACTGCTCAAGTCAGTCAGCGGAAAAGTATCTTACAAGCTGGACGATCTCAAGACTACGGTGGATCTCAGCGCCCTCGCTTCATATATAAATGACGGCAAGCTCGAGGCCGAACTTGACCTGAAGCGCTACAGCCTTGCCATTGACCTGCTTACCGGTATGGAAGTTCCTGTAAACCTTGCGGTTAATATCCTTCCATATTACAATGGTATTGCAGACCAGGCTTCCGCACTAAGTCTCAAACATGCAGTAAACACGGCATCTTCCGATGGCAAGCCTGTAAGTATCTGGATATCAAATACTGAAGAAGGCATGCCTGCCGGTTATCAGTACAAGCACTTTGATATTCTCCCTCTTGTGAAGTCACTTCCTGAAAAGATTGACATACTCATTAGCGGAGGCATAGATTCGGACAAGGAACTGAAACTCATTCTTGACGAGGATCAGGTTCTCAAGGCGGACTGCAAGTTCTGCGTGCCACTGGAGCTTGGTGAAGAATTTGCCGTAAGCTACCGCGATACACTGCGCAACATTCCGGAAACGGTTTCACGCATATTCGCTTGCGGAGACCTTGAGCTTGCAGGTGAAGTGGAGAACGGTCTGCCTCTGGGCGTGGAACTTAACTTCGCCCTTCTCGACGAGAATGACCGAGTGATCGAGCTGTCTGAGGACAGTGGCGTCGCGCTCATTCCTTCATGTCAGGCTGACGGCAGCCCGAGCATCAGCGAATTTTCCGTAAGGCTTGTAAAGAAAGCAGGTTCCGTCCTGCCTCAGATAAAGTCCATCGATGTGCTGGTAAAAGCGGATCCGGGCAATGCAGCTGGCGTGCCTATGACCGAGGAGGCAAGTCTCAAGGGCAAGTTCAGGGCAATTTTGCCTTCGGGCATAAGTATTGACCTCAAGGATGTTGCAGGTCTTGAATAAACTCCTAAATGACAGAGAAATGAAAGCTAGAAAGATACTTATATCCCTGTTGCTCACGGCACTTCCGCTGCTTTGCAGTGCACAGGCGCTCAAAGGAAGCTATTTCCTCGACAACTCCATTGACAGGACAAGGATGAATCCTGCCTTTGCTCCTGGTGCGAATTACCTGCATCTTCCGGGTCTTGGCGGCATCGAAGCCGGCATATATTCCAACTGGCTCGGCCTCGACCGCTTCCTCTACCCTCTCCCTGACGGTCAGCTGGGCACCTTCCTGCATCCTGATGTCAGCGTCAGAGAGTTCGAGAGAAACTTCCCGTCCCATCCATTCCTCGACGCCGAGGCAAACGTCACTTTGTTCGGATTCGGTTTCAGGACAAAGAAGAATTCGTTCTGGACCTTCGACCTGGGCCTGCGGACCAACGTTGACTGCGATGTCCCTGCCGATCTTTTTGTCTTCCTGAAGAAGGGTACCGGAACAGGCAGCGGCAGTTATAACATCGCCGGTTTCAATGCCTTTGCCGGTGCTTCGCTGCAGGCTTCGCTCGGATATTCGAGAGACCTGAGCAATTTGGTCAAAGGTCTCAGGATTGGTGCCCGGCTGCGTTTCATTGCGCCGGTCGCCTACGCTGCCCTCAACCTCGAAAACGTGCGATTGACTACAGCCACGGATTCGTGGACCATAGATACCGAGGGCTATCTCGATATCGCGGCGCACGGACTGCAAGTGGCTATGCCAGATGTAAATGAGAGTCTTGATGATATCACTACTCCTTCATTTGCATTTGATCTTGATAAATTCCTTGCCAACAGGGTTCTGTGCGGATACGGAATTTCAGGCGACCTGGGTGTGGAATATCAGCTCAGGGTCGGCAGTTTCCTTGACGGCCTCAGCTTTTCCGCTGCCGTAACCGACCTTGGTGCAATATTCTATCAGAAGGAAGCGACCAACTCATATGAGACAAAAGGTCATTTTACTTTTGAAGGTTTCAATGACATCAGCGCCGATACCGATTTTGATTCCGAAATCGACCAGGTCAAGGACGAGGCAGTCAAGGGGCTTGTAAACCTCAACGAAGTGGCCTCACGCGAGCTCAGGGCATCTTCAGGACCTAGGGTATATGCCGGAATTGAACTTCCTTTCCTGCACGAAAAGATGTCTGTCGGAATGTTGTATTCTTCACGGTTCAGCCAGAAATATGCCCGTCACGAACTTACGGCATCATATAATCTGGAGCCGTGCAACTGGTTTGCGCTCGGCGTGAACTGGTCCTTCCTCAACTCCGTGAAGAACCTCGGTTTCATACTTGAACTGACTCCGCGCATTGGTCCGACTATCAGATTCGGAATGGACTATCTCTTTGCCGAGTTTGGCAAGGCTCCGATTCTTGAACAGTTTGGAATACCTTCTCAGCTATGTTACCTGCCTACAGGAAGCCTGAATCTCAACATGAATTTCTCAGTGGCATTCAACATTGGTGGCAAGAGACCCGTAAAGCATATAGTCCAGAAAGAAGAGGTACTTGATTAAAGCTTTGTAAATGAGGCGATTCGGGACTTGAAAATCCCGGATTGCCTTTCCCATTCTTCCTTGTCCGCACCCTCGAGCATATCGGCAGTATGCCAGTCCTCCCAGGACCCGAGCAGAAGCGATACCTCGAGGGTGTGGCATGCTTTAAGGCGGCTGCTTCCCGGTACCCAGGACAGTTTCTCCAGGCTCGCGGCGACTCCCCTGTTCCGAAGAACTGTGACAAAACGTCTTGCCGGCAGTTCGAAAAGGAGCTTGGTCGCAAGCCCTTCAAGAACTGCGGGGACAAAGGGGCTGGCATCGTTTGCCTCGGTGCATACGAGGACATTTCGCAGATCCGGCATCACTTTCCGGGATGGAAAGCGCGGGCAGTTTTCGGTGCAGAAAGGCATTGCACTGCCTCCTATTTCCTTCAGAGCCTCTTCCTGGCATTCCAGCAGGACTTCGGAAGATGCAGAGTGAATGTCCACGCCCCTGTTGTCTAAATTCTTGATTATCAGTCTTTTTAACTTAGTTGTCCTTAACGGGGACATACCGAGCGGAGGGCTCAGCAGTATGGCATTGCGGAAGAGCGGGCGGGTAGAAGCGCTGATCAGGTTCGCGATGCAGTACGCCCCGGCCGACTGGCCGCAGACGCATATTCTCCCGGGATCTCCCCCGTAACGCGAGATGTTTTCCCGTATCCAGTCCAGCGCGCAGACTATGTCCCCCAGCCCGGGATTGCCTGTCCCCGGGAAAAAACCGAAGACGCCCACCCGGTACGAAACGCAGACCACAACGATATCTGCGTTTTGGGAAAGAATTGTTCCGTCATATCGGTCAAAGAGTCCGCTGCCTTTGATGAATGCTCCCCCGGGGACCCAGACGAGAACGGCGCGGGAGCCTTCTGCGGATGGGGAGAATATGCTCAGTCTAAGGCAGTCTTCGCCCAGAACGGGGACGCTGCAGGGGTCGGTGCTGCCACAGTCCTTGCTGCAGGGGTTGCTGCTGGGCTGGGTTGCGTTTTTCAGGCCTTGGCTGATAGGGCTGGCCTTGCTGAGCGGGGAGAGTCTCTGGGGGCAGATTATGATTGCAGCATCGTCGTCCGATTCCGATAGCTTTGTAGCCTTGCCGAATCGAGCGGCAGTGGCGTATTTTATGCCCTTCACTGCAATCATAGCGATAAAGGTAGCATTTTTGCAGTGAATGTCAAAAGTATTTGATAATTTTGCAGTCTATGAATATTTCAATAGAGTCAATCAAACGTTCGCTCAGACGAATCTTGAGCCTGTCGGAACACCTCGACCTTGCTGCTGCCGAGGCAAGCATACGTAAGAACATATTTTTCAGGGGCCCGAATGTAATCATCCTTGCCTGTGCAATCATAATAGCCGCTGTCGGACTCAATGTTAACTCCACTGCGGTAATCATCGGCGCGATGCTCATTTCTCCGGTGATGGGTCCAATAATCGGATTCGGATTTGGACTGGGCGTAAACGATACCGAACTGCTCAAGGATTCTTTGAGAAACTACCTTGTTATGGTAGTGATAAGTATCTTAGCATCAGCAATTTTCTTTATCATATCTCCACTGACGCTTGAAAATCCTACCGAGCTTCTTGCTCGTACGACTCCTACCATTTATGACGTGCTTATCGCACTGTTCGGCGGCTTTGCGGGAATGTTGGAGAACTCGCGCAAGGAAAGGGGTACCGTGCTTTCGGGCGTTGCAATCGCCGCCGTCAGACACCATGGCAAG
>SAMEA3663299__coassemble_661_pt1 | contig 14898 bp, 9 predicted proteins | sample SAMEA3663299__metabat2_low_PE_002 | metagenome-assembled genome bin SAMEA3663299 (sample SAMEA3663299) | pig gut metagenome | biome: pig gut; feature: pig-associated habitat; material: faeces | place: China | collected 2013
CAGAGCCGACTGCGACTTTGCCCGCAAGGACTACAAGTCAGCCATAAGCAGCTACCAAAGGGTTCTTTCCGAATTCTTCACCCCCGGCAACATCTACCCTTATTACCGCCAGGCCCTCTGCTACGGCCTCACCGGCAGTCTAAAAAAGAAGGTGCAGGTACTCTCAAACGTCGAAAAGGCAGCCGCAAGCGCGCCTCTCTTCAGCGAAGCGATGTACGAACTCGGAAGTACTCATCTCGAGCTGAAGAATTATACCGATGCAGGAAGGGTATTTTCCCGTCTCAGGGCATCAGCTACCGACAGCACCTATGTCGCAAAATCCCTCATAGGCCTCGGTATGGTCGCCCGCAACTCGGGAGACTATGACAAGGCGCTGGAGTACTACAAGTCGGTTGTAGCCCTGCTCCCTGGGAGCGAATTCTCTGAGGATGCCCTTCTCGCCATCGAGAGCATATACCAGAGCCTCAAGCAGCCTGAAAAATATCTTGCATACGTGGAGGAAAACGCCCTCAAGAAGGATATTTCCGCGGCAGAGCGTGAGCAGATGTATTTCAATACAGCCGAGCAGGTTTATCTGGGAGGCGATGCCCAGCAGTCTGTTTCCGCGCTTCTTTCATACATCGAGAAGTATCCTGACGGAGCCCGCCTCGGACAGGCGTATTTCTATCTGGCAGACTCTTACAAGGCTCTGGGAAACAAAGAAAAGGCCGTAGAAGCATATTCGAAGGCTATAGAAAGGGGCTCCGATGACTCATTTACTGAAAGTTCACGACTCGGTTATGCATCCCTGTCCTATTCTCTGGAAAGGTATCAGGATGCCTACAAGGGCTATTCCGATCTGCTCAAGAGCGCAAGGATGGAAGCCAACCGCAATGTCGCAAAACTCGGAATGATGCGCTCGGCTTATCGTGCAAAACTGTACGAAGATGCGATCAGCGCTGCTTCCTCAGTTCTCTTGCTTCCTGACAACAGCAGCGAAATCAGAAGGGAAGCGGAATACGTTCAGGCCAAGTCCTACCTGAGCACAAGCCGCCGCAACGAAGCGCTCGCCATGTTCGGGAAACTCTCGGCAGAGTCTTCTACTCCGGAGGGAGCCGAAGCTTCCTACATACTCATTCAGGACATCTACGACAACGGAAAGTTAGCAGAAGTCGAGCCTGCCGTGTACGGATTTTCCCAGAAATGCGGAGAGCAATCGTACTGGTTGGCAAAGGCTTACGTAGTGCTAGGCGACTCTTTCCTCGGACGCGGAATGAACGAGCAGGCAAAGGCGACCTTTGAGAGCATCAGGGACGGCTACGAGCCTTCTTCCGACAAGGATGAAGTCCTTGACCTTGTAAAAATCAGACTTGAAAGGATCAACAGGCAGTAAGATGATGAAAAAGACAATCACAATATTTGCATTCGTTTGTTTGTCTGCGTCACTCTACGCGCAGAACGTCAACCAGACCATCCAGGTAACAAACGACTACCGCAGTTCTGCGCCGGAGGCAAACAAGCGTTCGCTTGACCTGAGCGTCTCCGACACAATGCTGGTATTTGACTACAAATTCGACTATTCTGTATTTGATACGCCCTACAGGGGTTCGTACCAATTCTCCCCATACACCGTCCGCCTCGACCCGGTCAGGAGCAGTACCTACAACAACCGCTTCTACGCCCGCTTCGGCGCGGGATACTGCCTGCATCCCGAACTCGGCATCGACTGGGAGGCAGTAAGCAGGGAACAATTCTCCCTCAGCGTATTTGCAGATGCAAGCGGATATTATGGCAAGTACAAGACATTCAACGACATACACTCGCTTAAGGCCTACGGCGCTCCGAATCAAGACGGTTTTGATTTTGCCGACAGGCTTGGTGCGAGCGGAAGGATAACTCTGAATGCAAACGACATCAGGTTCGAAGCCGGTCATGAGGGCATCTTTGCTGCCGACCGCATTGCCGGTGGCGGTTACAATTCCGTTTTCCTCAAGTCTTCCATCCGTTCCAACGGCAACAGTTCGTCATTCTTCTTCTATGACCTTGGCCTCGATTACCGTTACGGAATTGACAACGTTTACTATTCAGCGAATGACAAGCCTCTGGTTGGGGAGCATAATCTTTCTCTTCACGGCACAGCCGGTCCTGTTCTCAACGAGAGGTACCGCTTCCTGGCGGATTTTGGAGTCGATTATGAGTATTCGCCTTATCTATCGGGAGTTACAACCCTGGTTAGACTTACCCCGAGGTTCGAATTCGTTGCCGGACCCGTCCTCGTGAGTGCGGGAGCGAAACTTTTCTTCGACAAGGAGAAACCTTTTACTGTCGCTCCTGACATAAGGGCGGACGTATCCTTCTTCAAGGGCAGGCTCAATCTCAATGCTGCGCTTGGCGGAGACGCACAAATCGCGTCATATTATAGTCTTAAGTCCCGGAACCACTTCTTCGTGCCATCGATGGCAGTGTTTGGAGAGGGCAAGGAAAGCATCCAGATTGTCAGGGAAAGACTTTCTGCCAAACTGCGTGCGGACGGATGTTTCAGAAACCTCCGCGTTTATCTTGGAGGTGGTTGGGCAATCAGACAGAATGAGATAGGAAATACCTACAAGATTATGTCATCACGAGTAGCCGATGCTTATGCGCTTTTCGATTATCAGCTTCTGAGCGCAGATGCGGGTGCAAGCTGGATTTCGGAATCTGTAAGGGCTGACGTGAACCTTCATCTGCGTCATGGCATTGACTACAAGAATATGAGTTCCGCCGTGTTCAGGCCGGCACTTTTGAGCGGAGACGGCAGGGTGGAGTATAATTGGAACGGTCGCATACTTGCGGGTCTGTCCCTGGAAGCTTCCATGGCAAGGAAAATGTATTCGTCAGACCTTGAGGTGCGCAAGATCTGCATACCTGGCTGGATTTGTCCTGGAATTGACTTCTCCTACGTATTTTCCGAGACCTGGACCTTCTGGGCAAAGGCAGGCAATCTCAGCGGAGTTTCTGCGCGGTATGACCTGACTCACGTTCAGGCAGGTCCGTACATTACGCTCGGTGCAACCTGCAGATTCTAGATTTTTTTCGTAAATTTGCAAGATTTTTCATTCCGGCCTTTGCCTGCCGGATTTATAAACTGAATAAAAAAAGAGAGATGATTGACAAGGAAGAGATGAAGCAGGCGGAAGAGCAGTATTCCGCCAACAGTATTCAGGTTCTTGAAGGACTTGAAGCGGTTCGCAAAAGACCTTCAATGTACATTGGAGACGTTTCCGAAAGAGGTCTGCACCACCTTGTATATGAAGTGGTTGACAACAGTATAGACGAAGCTATGGGCGGGTATTGCGACACCATTGACGTACGCATACTCGAAGGCAATTCCATCAGGGTTCAGGACAATGGACGAGGCATTCCTACCGGCATGCACGAAAAGGAGCACAGGAGCGCGCTCGAGGTGGTTTTGACCGTACTTCACGCCGGCGGTAAGTTCAGCAAGTCAAACTACAAGGTTTCCGGAGGTTTGCATGGTGTGGGCGTTTCCTGCGTAAATGCCCTTTCTGACAGTCTCACTGCCGAGATACACAGGGAGGGAAAGATTTTTGTCCAGCACTACTCAAAGGGCAAGCCGCTCGGACCGGTTGAAGTCACAGGGGAGTGTTCTGACACCGGTACCATAATCACTTTCCATCCTGACGCTACAATCTTCAATCAGACAATCATTTACAAGTATGAGACCCTTGCGGGCCGCCTGCGTGAACTTTCCTTCCTTAACAAGGGAATCCATATCACTCTCACGGACCAGAGGGAACTCGTGGACGAATTTGTCAAAGATCCTGATACCGGCGAGTCAAAGGCTACCGGCAGGCAGGTTTACCGTTCCGACCGTTTCTATTCCGAAAAAGGCCTCAGCGAGTTTATAGATTACCTCGATGCCGGAGCCCAGACACTCATTCCGGATCCGATATGCGTAACGTCCGACAAGATCATTCCTATTGACATCGCTCTCCAGTACAACACGGGTTATAGCGAGAAGATTTATTCTTACGTCAACAATATCAACACCATAGAAGGAGGTACCCATCTCCAGGGATTCAAGATGGGACTCAGCCGCTCCCTCAAGCAGTATGCTGAGAAGAACAAGCTCCTCGACAAATACAAGGGTGACCTTGCGCCTGAAGACTTCAGGGAGGGTCTGACCGCCGTCATCTCCGTCAAGGTTGCAGAACCTCAGTTTGAGGGCCAGACAAAGACAAAACTCGGCAATCCGGAAGTTACTTCAGCTGTGTCACAGGCCACAAGTATGGCCATGGAGATCTATCTTGAAGAAAATCCGAAACTTGCCAAGACCATCATCGAAAAGATTGTACTTGCCGCAACGGCCCGAAATGCAGCGCGCAAGGCGAGGGAAATGGTTCAGCGCAAAAATGGAATCAGCAGCGTCGGTATGCCGGGCAAGCTTGCCGACTGCTCCGAGAAGGATCCTGAAAAATGCGAAATCTTCCTCGTTGAGGGAGACTCTGCGGGCGGTACTGCAAAGCAGGGCCGTGACCGCAAGACACAGGCTATCCTTCCTCTGAGGGGAAAGATTCTCAACGTCGAAAAGGCAGCGGTTGACAGGGCTTTCGACAGTCAGGAAATTCAGAATATCTATACCGCACTCGGCGTGACTGTGGCGCAGGAAGACGAAAACGGAGAAAAGCATATGGACCTGAGCAAGCTCAGGTATCACAAGGTAGTGATAATGACCGATGCCGATGTGGACGGTTCGCATATCGCCTGTCTCATCCTGACTTTCTTCTTCCGTTATATGTTTGACCTTATCAAGAACGGTTACGTTTATCTTGCAACTCCGCCGCTCTATCTCGTAAAGAAAGGCAAGGAAGAAGTTTACTGTTGGACCGAGGAACAGCGCGAAGAGGCTGCTTACCGCTTTGGCAAAGGATCCGACAAGGGTTATACCGTTCAGCGTTACAAAGGTCTCGGTGAAATGAGCGAGGAACAGCTTTGGAGCACCACTATGGACCCTTCACGCAGGCGTCTGCGTCAGATTACAATAGAAAATGCAGCTCAGGCAGAGCGTACTTTCTCTATGCTTATGGGTGACGACGTTCCACCTAGACGCCAGTTCATCGAGGAAAATGCTCACTATGCCAACATTGATGCGTAATAAACCAAACCTATATAATTATGCTTGACATTTTTGACAGAATCGAGAAAGATTCAGGCGGTCCGATAGGACAGTATTTCGACCAGGCATTCGGATACTATATGTATCCCCGTCTCGAGGGAGAACTCGGCCCTCATATGATGTTCAACGGCAAGGAGATGCTCAACTGGAGCCTTAACAACTACCTCGGTCTTGCCAACCATCCCGAGGTTCGCAAGGCAGATGCAGAAGCAGCCGCCCAATGGGGACTCGCATACCCTATGGGAGCAAGGATGATGTCCGGACATACCCGTTATCACGAGAAACTCGAAAAGATGTTTGCCGACTTTGAAAAGAAGGAGGACGCATTCCTGTTCAATTTCGGATATCAGGGAATCGTTTCGACTATCGATGCCCTTACATCACGTCACGACGTTATCGTATATGACGCAGAATGCCACGCCTGTCTGCTCGACGGAATCCGTCTGCACATAGGAAGCAAGTACAAATTTCGCCACAACAACATCGTTGATTGCGAAAAGATTCTGGCAAGGGCCTGCAAGGAAGCCGATGAAAATGGCGGAGGAGTTCTCCTGATAACCGAAGGCGTTTACGGAATGACCGGCGCAATGGGCATACTTGACCAGATTGCCGCTCTCAAGAAGAAATACAATTTCCGCATACTCATTGACGATGCCCACGGATTCGGACTTCTCGGCGAACACGGAAGGGGAACTTCCGAGCAGCTCGGCTGTATGGACGAAATTGACCTTTATATTGGTGCCTTTGCCAAGAGTATGGCATCCATTGGCGGTTTCGTTGCCGGTCCTCACAAGATCATCAACTACCTCAGGGCCAATCTCCGTTCCCAGATGTATGCGAAGTCACAGCCTATGGCATTTGTACTCGGAAACATCAAACGACTGGAAATCATAATGTCTCCGGAAGGTGATGAACTCAGACGCAAGTGCTGGGAAATCACTCACGCGATCCAGGACGGATTCAAGAAGGAAGGATTCGATATCGGTGAAGCGGAGGCCTGCGTTACTCCTGTACGCATTCTTGGAGGAACAGCTCAGGCTACCAAGATGGCAAAGGACCTGAGGGAAAACTACAGGATTTTCTGTTCAATCGTGGTTTATCCTGTCATTCCAAAGGGAATGGTCATTTTCCGCATAGTTTCCACCGCCGCCCACACTATGGAGGACGTAAACTATACGCTCAACGCATTTAAGGAAATCAAAGCTAAACTCGACGCCGGATATTATGATGGCGACGACGTGGCTGCAATGACTATAGAATAGCTTGTTTATCACGGGAGCCCTGCCCCTGAGCGGCAGGGTTCTCATTACTTTATGAAGGTCCGGTTCAACATAGTCAAGGTCATAATCTCTTTCTCTGTCGTGGTATTGGCAGTCGCTTTTGCCATGCCGCGGAGCCAGAGGTTTTCGTACGAATACAAGATAGGGTACGAGTGGGAGTATGAGGATTTTTACTCCGACCTGAGTTTTCCTCTTCTGAAGAGCAGTGAACAGCTCAGGGACGAAATCCTTTCAGGCCAGCCGTCCCCGATCCCGTATTTCCGCTATGATGAAGACGTAACCAACAATGCACTCAGGAGCGCCGCATCAGCCAACCTGAGTGAAATGACCCAGGCTGTGCTCGCTTCCTTGCAGAAGATTATGGAAAAGGGCGTTGTCGCAGATGACCAGGCGCTGCCTTCCGACGAAACGGGCATAGTATATATCCAGAAAAACAAAAGGGCTCAAAAATCTCCTTCAGCCGAGTTATGGACCCAGTCCAGGGCAAGGTCAAGACTTCTGGCTGACATTATGGCTGCCGGATGTACAAATGCGGACTCACTTTTGAGGTCAAGCAAGATTTATGACCTGATAGTCCCGAATCTTGTCTATGACAAGCAGACCACCGAGCTGGTCAACTCAGCCTCAGGAAACATATCCCCGACTTCCGGATATGTATCAAACGGCACACTGCTGGTACGTCACGGCGAGATAGTGACGCCGGAAACCGCACAGACACTTGACTCCTACAAGGCGGAAAAGCAGAGCAGGGGATACCTCGATTCAGGAGCGCTCGTGTTCCTTGGAAATCTTATCCTTTCGATAGCCCTTGCAGTCCTTCTGTATTTCGCGATATACTATACCAACCCAACGGTTTTTACTGACAGCCGCTTTTACCACATACTAACGGTATTTCTCCTGACGGCTGTCGGAACCCTGCTTGCAGTAAGACAGGGCTCGAGGGTCTTTCTCTATGTGCCATATACTCTTGCAGCACTATACCTGCAGGCATTCTTCAAGGAAACACTGATTGTTCCTGTCTATTCCGTCTGCCTGCTCCCTCTGATGCTGTTTGCGGGAAACGGAGCCTGCTATTACCTGATGTATCTTGTCGCAGGCATAGCAGCGACCTGCGCAATCAAGCATTTTGCAAAAGGCTGGATGCAGTTCATAGTGGCTATAATCACATTTGCAGTCCTGTCCGTTGTCTATGCGGCCTTGCTTGCCCTGCATTTTATGGAGTCAGGGGAGTGGAGTTACGTTCTGGTAAGACTCCTTGCCGCATCGTTGCTTACGGTAGCCGGATATCCTCTCATTTATCTGTTCGAGAAGATGTTCAACCTTGTATCCAATTCCCGTCTCAGGGAACTTTGCGATACTTCCAACTCGCTTCTCAGGCAGCTTGAACAGAAAGCGCCGGGCACTTTCCAGCACTCGCTCCAGGTAATGAACATGGCCGATGCTGCTGCAAGGGCAATAGATGCCAATCCTCTGCTTGTCAGGGCCGGTGCACTGTATCACGACATAGGCAAGATGCGCAATCCACAGTGCTTTGTGGAGAATGAATCTCTTTTGTCAAAGAACGAGGCTGACAAATATCATTTCGGACTCACGCCGGAGCAGAGCGCTCACGACATCATAAAGCACACCATAGATGGAGAAGAACTTGCCAGGAAGGAGAGACTTCCGGGTATTATCATAGACTTTATCCGCACCCACCACGGTACTTCGACCGTTAGTTATTTCTATAACAAGGCACTCAATTCCGGAAGCGAAGTGGATATTGAGCAATTCAGATATCCGGGAGTAAAGCCTGCAACAAGGGAGCAGGTTATTCTGATGTTATGTGATACCATAGAAGCTGCATCCCGCAGTTTGCAAACACATACACCGGAGTCCTGTGCTGCATTTGTCGACAAGATTGTCAAGGGCAAGCTTGAGGAAGGCCAGCTTGACGCTTCTGAAATATCAATAAAGGAACTTGAAGAACTCAAAGAAGCACTCAAGACCTATCTGCTGCAGATGCATCACGAACGCATCGCTTATCCAGAAAACAGAAACAAAAAACAAATAAAAAAGAATTATGAACGTAGAACAGAAAAAAATTGATGCGCTCAATATCGAGCTTACCCTCAATATCAGCGCAGAGGACTATGCTCCTGCAAAGAAGAAGAGATTCGCAAACTACAAGCGCAAGGCTGACTTTAAGGGATTCCGCAAAGGAATGGTCCCTGCTTCCCTTATCGAAAGGGTTTACGGCGAGCAGATTCTTGCCGAGGCAGTGAACGAGGTGATTTCAGAGTCACTCAACTCATTCATCAAGGACAACAATCTTAACATCATCGGAGAGCCTCTCTCATCAGAGTCCCAGCCTGCTGTGGAGTGGAAGGACGGCAACGCTTTTACCTTCCTGTTTGACATCGCGCTCACACCTGAATTTGAGCTTGAAGTTGCCGCCTCGGACGAGATTCCTTCATATACCGTGACTATCGCCGCCGAAGACAAGCAGCCAATGATCGAAAGCTACAAGAAATATTACGAGGAGCAGAAGTCTAAGGACGAAAATGCCGAGGTAAAGACAGACGAGGAAATTGACAGCGAAGTTTCTGAGCGCCTCAATGCCCAGTACAAGGATGAGGCTGACTGGAAACTCAACAAGGATATTCGTGACTATCTTGTATCAAAGGCCGGATTTGAAGTGCCTGAAGCATTCCTGAAGCGCTGGCTGCTTGCTGTCAACGGAGACAAGATTACCCAGGAAGATCTCGAGAAAGAATTCCCTGGATTCATCAAGGACTACAAGTGGCAGCTTGTCCGCAACTTCCTTATGAAGAAATTCGATCTCAAGATCGAAAACAAAGACATTACAGATGCCGCTGAAGCATTTGTGCGCTACAACTATGCAATGTACGGACTTCCTGACGTTCCGGCAGAGATTCTCGCCGAGCAGGTAAACGGCATTCTCCACGACCAGAAGCAGCTCGAAAGGATACTCGAGCAGGTAGAGGACCAGAAGGTCATCGCAAAGGTTAAGGAGACTGTAACTCTCAAGCCTACAGAGATTTCCGCTGCTGACTTCCGCAATCTTTAATGGCAGGTAATTATTTTTAACAATTCTGTTATGTACGGAAAATTCCAAAACCATCTTCAGTCTGAACTCAAGGCTATCGAGGATGCCGGATTGTACAAGAGGGAGCGTGTGATTTGTTCCCCTCAGTCTTCTGAGATTACCCTCGCCGATGGCAGCAAGGCACTGAACTTCTGCGCCAACAACTACCTCGGTCTTGCTGATAATCAAAGACTTATCGATGCAGCCAAGGCTGCTATGGACAGCCGCGGTTACGGAATGAGTTCAGTACGGTTCATCTGTGGCCAGCAGGATTTGCATCAGCAGCTTGAAAAGGCTGTTGCTGACTATTTCCATACGGATGACACCATTCTCTATGCAAGCTGCTTCGATGCAAACGGAGGTGTATTCGAGGCCCTTCTCGGACCTGAAGACGCCATCATATCCGATGCGCTCAACCACGCCTCCATCATTGACGGTGTGCGTCTCTGCAAAGCCGTACGCTACCGCTACGCAAATGCCGATATGGAAGACCTGGAGCGTTGTCTCAAGGAGGCCCAGGCTCAGAGATTCCGCATCATCGTTACTGACGGAGTGTTCAGTATGGACGGAAACGTCGCTCCTATGGACAAGATCTGCGACCTGGCAGAGAAGTATGACGCCCTCGTAATGGTTGACGAGAGCCACTCTGCAGGAGTCGTAGGCCCGACCGGAAGGGGAGTCGCCGAGCAGTACGGCTGTTACGGAAGAATTGACATACATACCGGAACCCTCGGAAAAGCGTTCGGAGGCGCCGTGGGAGGATTCACTACGGGACGCAAGGAGATTATCGATATGCTCCGCCAGCGCTCGCGCCCTTATCTCTTCTCCAATTCTCTCCCGCCTATGATTGCTGCTGCCGCGATTGAGACTTTCAAGATACTGTCCGAGAGCAATGAACTCCACGACAGGCTCGTCGAGAACGTCAATTACTTCAGGGACAAGATGATAGCTGCAGGCTTTGACATCAAGCCTACCCAGAGCGCAATATGTGCCGTTATGCTTTACGATGCTCCTCTCAGCCAGAAGTTTGCTGCAGAAATCGCAAAGGAAGGCATATTCGTAACAGGATTTTACTATCCTGTGGTGCCAAAGGGACAGGCCCGCATAAGGGTTCAGCTCTCAGCAGCGCACAAGAGGGAACATCTTGACGCGGCTATCGAAGCCTTTATCAAGGTTGGAAAGAAACTTGGCGTAATAGCTTAAGTCCGTATATCAAAAAAAAGGGGGATGACCAAAGTCCGAAATGAACTTGAGTCATCCTCTCTTTTTGTTGCAGTTACTGCGCTATTGGCAGTGTTATTTCTCCTTGATTGAGTTGGCGCGGTACTCTGATGCAGTGATTCCCACGTGTTCCTTGAAGAAGCAGCAGAAACGGCTGATTGAGTTATAGCCGACTGCATAGGATATTTCCTTGATGCTCTTGTTGGTGCTTGAAAGTAGATTCTTGGCTTTGTTCAGTCTTTGCTGGAAGGAATAGTTGGCCATCGACACTCCGGTAACTGTCCTGAACTGTTCCCTGAGAAGTGAGTAGCTTACGCCAAGCCTCTGAGCGACTTCATTAGGAGAAATATGCTCCTCAAGATGCTCCCTGATCAGGATCTGCGCGTCGAGCACGGTCTGGTTATGCTTTTTGTGGAGCGTATCGTAGTTAATCTTGTCGTAATATACCTGGTGTGCAAGAGCCTTCAGCCATCCTGCAATCGCCTCTTGAGAGCCTTTGCGCTCAAAATGGGCAAGTGAGATAATGGTATTATAGATAAAAATCAACCTGTCGTCAAGACCGAGACGCAAAACAGGGTCCTTGCGGGAAAATAATTTGCTGATGATTTCCTCCGCTTGTCCGTCTGCGTGGAAGCCAATCCAGTATTCGTGCCAGCCGACATTTTCATCCGGTCTGTAGTTGTGTCGTTCACCCGGGAAAAGAACCATCATATCGCCAGCCTTCACCTTGGTCTTAGGGCACGAAAGTGACTCGAACCAGCCCTCTCCGTTAACTATATATACCAATTGATAGTCTTCGAGAATCCTTCCTCTAAGGGTAAAATTGAACTTTTCAGGGTGATCCTGCGAAACAGGATAAACTCCATTGGGCTCACAGACCTGACTGCCAACAGTCGTGCAATAAAACTGGTTGTCCACTTCCTGAGGATTCCAGGTAAGATAGTACAAGTTGTTTCCTGGCTTGTTCATATAAGTTATTAATTAATACTCATCCATTGCAAATTTAAGTGAAATATTGATTAATTGCGATAAATTTGCCAAATTTGTATAATCGGCTATCGCTATTTTTACTTATTTTTGACAATAACTCTTAAATTATATCTCAATGAAGTCCTACATAGAGCAAAACCAGACCCGTTTTTTGGAAGAATTGTTTTCCATTCTCCGGATTCAATCTGTCAGCGCTAAGTCCGAACACAAGGCTGATATGTACCTTTGCGCAGAAGCAATCGCTGACCTGCTGATCGAGGCCGGTGCTGACGAAGCGGGCGTTTGCGAAACGCTTGGTCATCCGGTCGTGTTTGGACGCAAGATAATCGACCCCAAGGCCAGGACCGTCCTCATTTACGGTCATTATGATGTCCAGCCTGTCGAACCTCTCGAAAAGTGGAACAGCGACCCGTTCGAACCGGTGGTTCACGACGGTGCCATCTGGGGCAGAGGAGCAAACGACGACAAGGGCCAGCTCTTTATGCACATCAAGGCTTTTGAATACCTCGTTTCAAGCGGTAAGCTCAACTGCAACGTCAAATTCCTCTTTGAAGGAGAAGAAGAAATCGGCAGTCCGTCGCTTCCTGCCTGGATCAAGAAACACAAGCGTATGCTCAAGGCGGACATCTGCCTTGTGAGCGATACGACGATGATCAGCGACAAGGTTCCGAGCATCAATTGTGGAATGCGCGGTCTCAGCTACCTTGAGGTAAAGCTTATAGGTCCGAACAAAGACCTTCACAGCGGACATTACGGAGGCGCTGTTGCAAATCCTATCCAGGTACTTTGCGAAATGATTTCGACTTTGATAGACCGGGACGGTAGGGTTACTGTTCCTGGCTTCTACGATGAGGTGGTGGAACTATCTCCGGAAGAGAGGAAGATGCTCGCACGCGCTCCATATAATGAAAGAGAATACAAGGCTTTTCTTGACGTTAAGGAACTCCGAGGGGAAAAGGGCTATACTACGCTTGAAAGGACCGGAATCAGGCCTTGCCTTGACGTTTGCGGCATCTGGGGCGGATATACTGGAGAAGGAGCCAAGACCGTTCTGCCGAGCGAGGCCCACGCAAAGATATCCATGAGACTTGTACCTAATCAGAAGAGTTCTGACATTACGGCGAAATTTGCCCGTCATTTCAAGTCCATTGCACCAAAATCAGTCAAAGTCGAGGTTACGGCGCACGAAGGCGGAGACGGATTCCTCATTCCGATTTCATCTTCTGCATACAAGGCCGCTTCCAAGGCAATGTACGAGGTTTACGGGAAAAAGCCTGTTCCGTCCCGCGGTGGCGGCTCAATTGCCGTCCTTGCCGAAGTCCAGAAGATTCTCGGCATAGATCCCCTGCTTATGGGATTTGGACTTGAACGCGATACCATCCACTCTCCAAACGAGAGTTTCTTGCTTAGCCAGCTATTTGCCGGAATGGAGTCCATTGCGTTATTCTATCAATATTGGAAAGATTAGTTGCCGCAAGTATTGCATTTCTCGCTTGAAATTCATACCTTTGCGCCCGATTCAAATCAACTAAACATTTTTATCAGTTATGAAAACAGGAATCCATCCCGAAACCTACCGACTTGTAGCTTTCAAGGATATGTCAAACGACGTGGTATTCGTCACCCGCTCCTGCGCCAAAACCAAGGAGACCATTGAAGTTGACGGTGTTGAGTATCCCCTCGTAAAGCTTGAGATTTCCAACACATCTCATCCTTTCTACACCGGCAAGATGAAAATCGTCGATACCGCCGGCCGTGTTGACCAGTTCTATCAGCGTTACAAGTCACGCAAGAAGTAATCCTTGCGACAGTATAGGAAAATTTAGGAGATGGCTCAAAGTCATCTCCTTTTTTTATTGGGCCTGCTAGCCGGCTCCATCCCTCCCAACACGGCGCGTCACCCCTTCACTGCCTTCAGCTTCCAGATAAAGAAGAGCGCGATGCTCAATACGAATATCGCGATGCCGGCAGGCAGGGCGAAGCGCTGGTCCATACCGAAACCTATGCGTGCGGTAAGTATGTAGCTGAAACATACTGCAGTCATAAATGCAGCCGGAATGACAGCAATCATATAAGGGAAACGCCCCTTTCCGTTACGGGTAAGATAGACTGAAATTGCCCAAAGTGTAAAAATTGACAATGTCTGGTTTGCCCATCCGAAATATCTCCAGATGATATTGAAACCGTCTTCGTTGGCTATGTTGAACCAGAGCATCAATCCTGACAGAACAAAAAGCGGCACGCAAATCAGCAGCCTGTTCCTGACCGGTTTCTGGTCGCTGTGCAGAAAATCCGCAATGATGAGTCTTGCGCTGCGGAAAGCGGTGTCACCGCTGGTTATCGGAGCAACAATCACTCCTATTATTGCAAGAATTCCTCCGACCGCACCGAGCCAGCTTTTTGAAACGCTGGCAACGACAGCAGGAGCTGCAGCTGTAAGACTGCTGCCGACCGCCTCGGCGCCGCCGTCAAAAAAGAAGTACGAACCTATGGCCGTCCACACAAGCGCGACAACGCCCTCCGTTATCATAGAACCGTAAAAAACAGGTCTGCCAAGTTTCTCGCTTGTCATACACCTTGCCATCATCGGGCTCTGGGTGGCGTGGAAGCCACTTATAGCTCCGCAGGCTATGGTAATGAAAAGACACGGGAAGATGTTCTGACCGGAAATGATTCCCTTTTCTGCACCGAGATTGCCAAGTCCGTCCCATATCTCAGGAATGGCAGGCCATTTCACGAGCAGGCAGACAAGAAGCGCAGCGGCCATAAATAGAAGGGCTGCCGCAAAAAAAGGATATATCTTGCCAACTACCTTGTCGATTGGAAGTATTGCCGCCAGAACATAATACAGAAAGATGACTCCTATCCAAATCATTGTCGAATACGACCCGCTCCCGCTTATGTTGCCGAGCAATATTGCCGGACTGTACACAAAGACCGCTCCAACAAGAATCAGAACCAGCAGGCTGAAGCATAGCATCACGGTTCTGGTCCGATTGCCCAGATACCTTCCTATGGTGTCAGGGAGGCTCTCGCCTCCGTTTCGGAGCGAAATCATACCGCTCAGATAATCGTGCATCGCTCCGGCAAAAATGCATCCCAGGACCACCCACAGATATGCCGAAGGACCGAATTTGGCACCCATTATCGCGCCGAATATGGGA
>SAMEA3663299__coassemble_677_pt1 | contig 14643 bp, 12 predicted proteins | sample SAMEA3663299__metabat2_low_PE_002 | metagenome-assembled genome bin SAMEA3663299 (sample SAMEA3663299) | pig gut metagenome | biome: pig gut; feature: pig-associated habitat; material: faeces | place: China | collected 2013
GAGCTTGGAGATTGTTTCTCCTTCATATTACCGCATCATTGCCGGAACCTGGACTAGAAAAGGTATCAATGATGCCGATTATTACGGATTTACGCTTGCGGATGACGGTTCGGCCGAGTCTGTGAACAACAACACCCTGCAGGTCCGTGAGTGGGTGCTTGACGGTGAGGAACTTGTCCTGACCGCAGATTCCGTCTATGCCGACGGCAACAGGCAGTTCTCTTTCCTGTATCACATCGAAAAGCTCGACGCCGATTCTCTTGTGCTCAGCAATCCTGAAACGGGGCTTGTGGAATGGGCCTGTGCGCGTCGCTGAGGCCTGTGGAAAACTCGGTTGATAACTTTTGTTTACAATATCGGGCAATACACCCTTTGTTTCACTAATTTTGTCTTTCCCATACGTGGAATCCGAAGCAGGATGCACCATCCGGGAAATTGTAACTTTGCAAACCTTTATAATTATAATATAACACGATGGACGTAAGAAAAACCAACGGTTCTCTTGAAGAATATGACAAGGCGAAACTTGCCAGGGGTATACACGAAGCCTATAAGACTGCAGGTCAGTATTGTGACGATGCAATAGTCGTTACCATCATCAACAATCTGTACATCTACGATGGCATTGCCAGCTCTGAAATCAGGCGTCAGGTGGAAGAATCCCTGATGTCCATCAATAAGAAAGTAGCACTTGCATACATAGAGAAGTTTGATGCGGACATCGACCTGCGCAAGAAGCGCGACTTCATCAAGGACTACATTGCCGCCTCGAATGCTGCGACCGGTTCCAAGTTCGACTCAAATGCCAACGTGACACGCAAGAACATCGTCACCCTTGGCAACGAACTTTACAAGGAAAACAATATCAAGCAGAACCGCTACATTATGTGCGACAAGATCAAGTCGCTGTACGGCAAGCATATGGCTGATCATTACCTGGCTGATCTCGAGAGCCATCTCCTTTATAAGCACGATGAGAGCGGCACGCCGGGGTATCCTTACTGCGTCGCCATCACGATGTATCCTTTCCTTATCAACGGACTTAAGGATCTCGGCGGCGTTTCAGTAGCGCCTACCGATCTCAAGAGTTTTTGCGGTGAGTTCATCAACCTCGTATATTCCGTATCGTCCCAGTTTATGGGCGCGGTCGCAACGCCTGAGTTCCTTATGTATATGGACTATTTTATCCGCAAGGACTACGGCGAGGACTATCTCGATCATCTTGACGACGTAGTCGAGTTCAATGTCAAGCGCCGCACCCTCGTGAAGGTCATAGACAATTATTTCCAGCAGGTAATCCACTCCATGAATATGCCTGCCGGCAACAGGGGATATCAGACAGTGTTCTGGAACATAGGATACTTCGACAAGCCTTATTTCGAGGGCGTGTTCTCTGATTTCCGCTTCCCTGACGGTTCGGCTCCGAGGTGGGAGACACTCGACTGGCTCCAGCGTCATTTCATGAACTGGTTCAACGAGGAAAGGAACAATTACATTCTTACCTTCCCTGTAGAAACCATGGCCCTGCTGACTGACGGCAAGGATGATTACGTTGACAAGAGTTATGCCGACTTTACCGCAGAAATGTGGTCCAAGGGACACAGTTTCTTCTGCTACATTTCCAATAGCGCAGACTCTCTGAGCAGCTGCTGCCGTCTGCGTAACAGTCTCAAGGACGTAGGAGGAGAGGATGAGGAACACAACCATACCACACACCAGTATTCTATGGGTACGGCATCGGTAAGTACGGGTTCCAAGTCAGTGATGACCATCAACCTCAACCGCCTTATCCAGGAGTCCGTGCGCCGTTACTTCATCGAGAAGAGGGGAGTGGCCCTCGAGGCAGGCAAACCGCTTGACCCTAACGTCCACTTCTATGACAAGGACGACCTCTTCAAGAACTATATCAACAAGGATATCAGGGAGATGACTGAACGCGTGCACAAGTACCAGATTGCGTTCAACGAGATCATCAAGGACTTCCTCCGTGCCGATATGCTCGACGTTTACAAGGCAGGTTTTATCGATATGAAGCGCCAGTACCTGACCATCGGAGTCAACGGCCTTACGGAGGCTGCCGAGTTTCTCGGCCTTACAATCAGCCCTAATCCGGAGTATGGTGCCTATGTCAACAACATCCTGGAAACCATCAACATCTGCAACCGAAAGGACAGGACCAAGGATGCAATGTTCAACACAGAGTTCGTGCCAGCAGAGAATCTTGCGGCAAAGAACTACAAATGGGACAAGAAGGACGGATATTTCGTTTCGGACAAGCATAACCTCTACAGTTCGTATTTCTACAATCCGGAGGATGAGGGCCTGTCGATGATTGATAAGTTCAAACTGCACGGAGAGGACTTTGTGAAATATCTGGACGGCGGTTCCGCGCTCCATATGAACATTGCGGAGCACCTTACCAAGGATCAGTACCGTCAGCTTCTCAACGTGGCTGCGCACTACGGAACCAACTACTTCACATTCAACTGCCGCAACACCGTTTGCAACGAATGTGGCTACATTAGCAAGGATACCCTTCAGAAGTGTCCAAAGTGCGGAAGCGAGAACCTTGACTATCTTACACGCGTAATCGGTTATCTGAAACGCATCTCCTCTTTTGCCGAGCCTCGTCAGGTGGAAGCCGACAAGAGATTCTATACTCCGAAAGATGCTTAAATACGTTCCCGAGATGACGAGTGTCGTCATCGAAGAGATTCCTGATAAACTTACCCTGGCAGTTGAGATATCCAATTGCCAGGGTAATTGTATCGGATGTCATTCCCCGTTTCTCAAGTCGGATATAGGCGAAGAACTTACACCTGAACGCGTTTCTGCGCTGATAGCCGACAATTTCGGGGTGAACTGTTTCCTGTTTCTCGGCGAAGGCTCTGACCGTAAGGCTCTGCTTGACCTGGCTTCGTATCTGCGCTTGAATCATCCCAGTCTTGAACTTGCCCTCTATTCCGGCAGAAAAGCCGTTGAAGAAGATATATGGGAAGCATTTGACTATGTAAAGATTGGACCGTATATAGAAAGTCTTGGTCCTCTCAACAGCGTTACAACGAACCAGCGGTTATATCATCACAGGGAAGATATAACCGCCAGATTCTGGACCCGGGGAATTGACAAAAACAAAACCCCGGATTAATATTCAACAAAGTTTTACGGAAGAGGATTGATCTTCTCCCACTTAACGTCCCACTTTCCGTCCTTAGGGAATCCCGGTGCATCGCTCTCGCATTTGTCCCATCCGGCAGTCATAAGTGCAACTGCAGAAAGAAGGGCGCCATTGCCTGTCAGGTAGCAGTTCTGTCCGGAAAGACTGTTGTGTCCTCCGGCAAGCCACTTGCTGTTGTCGGACTGCTTGAGCAGGAGTTCGATCGCCTTTTCCGGTTCTCCCAGTCTGGTGGCGCACATTGCGGCCATTGCAAGGTCTGAAGCGCTGCAGCTGTTCCAGTCCCAGCACTCGATAACCTTGTCAAGAGTCTTTTTCATGGTGAGAGTATCGACGGCTGCATTTCCCGGCAGCATTCCGAACATTCCGAGCACAGAAGGATGTCCGCTCGTAAGTTCCTTGCTCTCATATGCTTTCTTCACGTTATATGCAGGAAGGTAAACACCTTCTGGGCTTACTGCCGGTTTGTTGAGGTCTCTTGCTACGAGAAGGTACCTGAAATTGCCGCTTTCGATATTGGCCATCATTGAAAGGGCTGAGAACCAGGCGGCAAGTTCATATGAAGGGTTGAGAGCATCCTTGCCCAGTGCCTTCTGGAGTGGCTGGCAAACAAGGTTGTAGTTTCCGTTCTTGTCTTCGGAAGCAACCCTTACCATAAACATTCCGGTCTTTTTGATTGCTTCAAGAACAGGCTCGAGGGTCTCGTAACCTGCCCTGCGCATAAGTTCATAGAGATAGACTACGGAAGCCTGCTGGCAAATCTGATAAACGTCACTCTCCGAAGGTGTCTCTACGCCGGAGTTTGAGCTGACAGAAGGCCATCTTGCTCCGAGGTAGCCCTGCTTGTAGGCTGCATCTTCGGCGGAAGCGACATTTCCTGCAAACCAGTCCATGGTTCCGTTCAGCATCTCAGGGTGTCCCCAAAGTGCAAAATGAGCCTCGTTCCACCAGAGTTCGTCCATACGGAACTTTCCGTAGTTGACGTTTCCGCTAAGACCGGTGCTTGAAGCAGGAGTGCTGCCTGCACACTGTACGGCGGTAAGGTACTGGCTGAGAACTATCCTGCGCTCGAGTTCCGCGGCGCGAGGATCGGTGCAGGCACTCAAATCGACTGCTCCGGCCTGTTCCCAGTAACTGTTCCAGTATGCCTTGGTGGCTTGGAGTGAGCTTGCAGCCGAGTTGTCATTCTTGATCTCGCCGCGCTCCTTGCGGAATTGACCAGTGAAACTCCAGCTGCTCTTCATAGGAACAATCTCGTAAACGTTGTATGCAGGCTGCCTGATGTATGCGTCCTTCAGGTTGAGACTGAGGAAGTACCTGCTGATGTGGTTCTTTACGGAGATTCTTGCGCACTGTCCGTCGCTTGTGAGTTCGGTAACGCAATCACCAGGTTCCCAGCTGCCTCCGTCTCCTTCAGCCTCGAAAGAAGGGTAGCTGAAACTGAGCTGAACAGGAAGAAGATCCTCACAGCTGATGCTTACGGCAAGCATGTCAAGTTCAGGGTCGCAACTGGTAGTTACCTGGACAGGCTTTCCATTGTATTTGAAGTTTGACTGCAGGGTTCCGTTGTAAAGGTCAAGAGTCTGGTCGGCGTCTGAAAGAAGAGCAGCGTCAAGACCAGTGAAACCTATCCTTCCGAGATTCATCCTGCGAGGATTCTGCTGATAATAGTCGCAGGCATCCTTTGCGTCGCCTTTCTTCGGAGGAACGGCATATCCTTTCTTGTCAAGGCAGTCTTTTGGCTTGACGTTCAGGTAATTAGGCTCAGCATACCATCCCCAGTCGGACTGAGTTGTAAGGCATAATCCACCCTTGTATCTTTCCGGAAAAGTCTGGAGGCCGGTGATGTCGACAGTAAATGCAAATCCGCCGTTGCCCACGGTCATCGGGGCAAGGGAATCGATTGCTTCAACGTGAGGATTGTGGCGGCCGAGAAGGGCCTTTCGGTCAATGTTGTTGTCACTGGCCTTTTCACCACTGTTGCAGCCCATGACAAGGGCTGCAACAAAAAACAATGAAAAATACTTCTTCATTTTGTTATTTGAACATATTGTAACTATCTCCTGGATGTCACTTCTTTTTCGTATTTCTGGATTTCGTCGATGAAAGCGGTGCCGACCGGGACGTTGTTTCTCTCGCAGAATTCGTCATAGACGGCGCTCCAAGGTAGTGCCTTGCATTCCTCTATGAGAGCGAGGACTTCGAAGTGCCTGTCTTCCAGTTCGTACTTGCTGATCATATCCTTAGGTTCAAGCAGCGCCCTGAGCATACATTTCTGGGCGGCACGGGAGCCGACTACGTATGCGCCTATGCGGTTGATGGCTCCGTCGAAGTAGTCAAGTCCGTAGTGAACCCTGTCGAGGGCATCAGCGCGAACGATTTCGGAGAAGAGCTCGAGAGTGTTGTCGTCCATTATGGTCACGTGGTCTGAGTCCCAACGGATTGGGCGGCTGACGTGAAGCATAAGTTCAGGAACGAACTGCAGGAGAGCGGAAACCTTGTCGGCAGGGATCTCGGTTGGATGGTAGTGGCCGGTGTCGATTGTAGGAATCTTGCCGTTCTGTGCTGCGTAGGCAGTGTAGAAGTCGTGGCTGCCGACGGTGAAGCTCTCGAGTCCGATTCCGAATACCTTTCCTTCGATGCAGTCCTTCATGTGCTCCTTCTTCTCGGCGAAAATCTCATCGAGAGACTCCTTGAGCAACCTGCGGTAGAGGGCGTGGTTTACTGAAACGTCCTTGCATCCGTCGTGAACCCATACGTTCATGATACAAGGGTCTCCCTGGGCCTTTCCCATTGCGTCTGCGATGTCACGGCAACGCTTGGTGTGCTCGATCCAGAACTGGCGGATAGACTTGTCAGGGTTTGAGAGCGTAAGATTGCCGCTCTTCGGGTGCGAGAATGAAGTTGAGTTGAAGTCGAGCTTGGTGTTGTTTTCGAGACCCCAGTCGATCCAGCTCTGGAAATGCTCTACGCCACATTCGTCCCTGTCCACCTTCTTGCCCTGGAAGTCTCCGTAAATCTCATGGAGGTTGAGGCGGTGGGTGCCCGGGATGAGCGTCTTTGCCTTGAGTATGTCAGCCCTGAGTTCATCGATGTTGCGGGCCTTGCCCGGATAGTTTCCGGTTGCCTGGATGCCTCCGGTGAGGTCTCCGGTGCTTTCAAATCCTGCAACGTCATCTGCCTGCCAGCAGTGCATGCTGAGGTGGAATTCCTGGAGCTGGGCAATGACCTTCTCGGTATCTATGCCATACTCTGCGTAGCGCTCCTTGGCTATCGCATAAGCCTTGCTTGTAGATTCTTTCATATACTTTGTTCTTAGATTATTTGTTCAAATTCGGGTTATATGTCTTGAGTTCGACTGAATTTGCAACAATGGCTCTCATTTCTTCGAGACTGCCCACTCCATTCTGAGCCTTTATCTGCATCAGGACGTTGCCGAGGGCGGTTCCTTCGGTCGGGCCACAGATTACCGGGATGCCGAGTGCATCGGCGGTCATCTGCATAAGGTAAGGATTCTTCGAACCGCCGCCGATAACGTGGAGCCTGTTTATCGGATGCTGGGAGAACGACCTGAGCATTCCGAGTATGGCCTTGTAGCGGTGGGCGAGACTTAGGTAGATGCAGCGTATGTACTCTGCCGGAGTCTTTGGCGCAATCTGGCCGGTGCGCTCACAATAATCGTCAATTGCCTTGCACATTGACTCCGGATGGGCGAACGAAGGATCGTCAGGATTGATTATCGAGTCGAAGTCCGTGTTTTCGCTGAGCGCGGTGAGGGCTGCTATATCCTCCGGAACATCCTTGAACTCGAGGCGACACTGTTCGAAAATCCATAATCCGCAGATGTTCTTGAGGAAGCGGGTGGTGCCTTCGATTCCGCCTTCGTTGGTGAAATTGAGCTTGTAACTCTCATCGTTGATGATCGGAACTTTAGATTCTATTCCCATAAGAGACCAGGTTCCACAGCTCAGATATGCATAATCCGGGTCACTTGCAGGGACCGCGGCAACTGCCGAAGCGGTGTCGTGGGACGCTATTGCAATGACCTTTACGTCAGGGTCTATGCCGGTAGCCTTTATCACCTGATCGGTCAGGGTGCCTATTATGGTGCCCGGTTTGGTTATTGGGCCGAACTGGCTCCTGCTTAAACCTATGCTGAGCAGCAACTCTTCATCGAGGTCTCCGGTGAACGGGTTGAGCATCTGTGAGGTGGAAGCCACGGTATATTCGCAGACTGCCTTGCCCGTAAGCATATAGATGAGGGCGTCAGGGGTGAAGAGTATCTTGTCAGCGTTTTCAAATGCCGTGCATCCGTTATGCCTGAGCGTGTCGAGCTGGAAAAGGGAGTTGAAATCCATAAACTGAATGCCGGTACGGTTGTACACGTCCCTCTTGTCGTGCATCTTCATATACCTGTCAATGGCTCCGTTGGTATGCTCGTCCCTGTATGCGTACGGCAGGCTGAGAAGCTGTCCGTCCTTTCCGAAGAATGCGAAGTCGCATCCCCAGGTGTCAATGCCCATCGACTCGATCTTTATTCCGGATTCGGCAACTTTGCGCAGGGCGATGATTATCTCGTTGTAGAGGGCGGGAAGATTCCAGAACTGGTGACCTCCGAGAGGAATCATCGGATGTTTGAATCGGGTAAGCTCCTGCATGGTCAGCTTTACTCCGTCATATGTGGCAAGGATGGACCTGCCGCTGGTAGCGCCGAGGTCAATTGCAAGATAATTTTTGTTAGCCATTGATTATTCAGTTTTAAAACATACAAATATAGCAAATGTTTTGCAATCGGAACATAGGCTTGTCGGTATATTGCTTTCTTTTGTGACGGATTGCTTTATTTTGTGCCTGATTTTCTGTCAAAGAGGATAAATTTCAGCCCTGGTCAAATGTATTAAGTCATTGGGAGACAACTTGACTTGCAATCCGCGAACTCCGGCAGAAATATAAATGTAGTCGTATAAAAATGCCGACTCGTGCACATATGTCGGGTAGTGTTTTTTCATCCCGATAGGGGAGCATCCTCCCCGAATGTAACCCGTGTTGGCAAGCAGTTCGCTGACGTGCAGCATCGCGCAGTATTTGTTGCCTGAAAGCTTTGCCGCAAGTTTGAGATCCACCTCGAAATTGCCCGGAATCACGCAGACGAACAGACCGTTCCTGTCGCCCCTCAGGACGAGGGTCTTGAATACCTGCTCAATGTTTTCGCCGAGTTCCTTAGCAACGTGCACGGCGGAGAGGTCGTCCTCGCTATATTCGTACGGTATCAGTTCGTAGCTGATGCCTGCCGCGTCAAGCAGCCTCGCGACATTGGTTTTGCTGATGTTGTTCTTTTCCATTTTTCTGTGCACAAATATAAGCATTAGTCCCGAACTGCGCCCTCATCGCTTTAGGCTAATCCTATTTTTTTATGGATATTGTCTGGAAAATTCCGTATTTTTGCGACCATTATGGGAAAGATTATTTTGACAGGCGACCGTCCTACCGGCAGACTTCACCTTGGCCACTACGTAGGTTCACTGCGCAGGAGGGTGGAACTTCAGAACTCCGGAGAGTTTGAGAAAATATTTATAATGATAGCTGATGCACAGGCACTTACGGATAATGCAGATAATCCTGAGAAGGTGCGTCAGAACATCATTCAGGTTGCTCTCGACTACCTTTCGGCCGGATTGGATCCTGAAAAGAGCTGCATTTTCATCCAGTCCATGGTGCCGGAACTTACGGAACTGACTTTCTATTATATGAATCTTGTGACCGTGCAGAGGCTCCAGCGCAATCCTACAGTAAAACAGGAGATACAGATGCGCGGCTTTTCCGAAGAGGCCGATGAAAATTCCAACAAGAAAGGTACCCCGGTGGGCTTTTTCTGCTATCCGATCAGCCAGGCCTCGGACATCACCGCATTCAAGGCGACCACGGTTCCGGCCGGTGAAGACCAGTCTCCGATGATAGAACAGTGCCGCGAAATAGTGCGCCGTTTTAACTCCACATACTCACCTGTTCTTGTAGAGCCAGAGATACTTCTTCCTGACAATCAGGCTTGTATGAGACTCCCGGGTACTGACGGCAAGGCAAAGATGAGCAAGTCTCTGGGTAACTGCATATACCTTTCTGACTCTGCAGAGGAAGTTACAGCTAAGGTCAAGGGGATGTTTACCGACCCCGGACATCTGCAGGTTTCTGATCCGGGAAAGGTCGAGGACAATACGGTATTTACCTATCTCGACGCATTCTGCCGTCCTGAACATTTTGAAAAGTTCGCATCCTGCTTCGTGTCCAAAAAGTCTTCGTTCACCTTTACCAGTATGGACGAGGTAAAAGCTCAGTACAGGCAGGGTGGCCTTGGCGATATGATGCTCAAGAATTTCCTTGCAGCCATACTCAATGACATTCTCGAGCCTATCAGGGCACGCCGCGCCGAACTTGAAAAGGATATACCTGCCGTATTCGAGGTGCTCCGCAAGGGTACTGAGTGCGCAAGAAAAGAAGCGGCGCAGACTCTCGAGGAGGTGCGCCACTCAATGCGTATAGACTATTTCAACGATCCCGAACTCATTTCGGGAAAGTAGCCTGTCCTATTGCTGGTGAGCCGGCCTGAGCAGGTCGAGCACGGTCTTGACAGGGTTGAACGTTTCTACAGGAACTTCCACGAAGAGCGTGTTCCAGTCAGACATCGATCCGTTCCAGAGCCCCGGCAGTTCCAGAGCCTTGAGTTCCCTTCCCTGAAAACTCTTCATGCTTATAAGTCCGGTCTCCTCGTCCACGTGTTCGAGGAGATCGAATTTTTTACCCTCGTGGTTCCTCAGGCAGCATACCAGGTCAACAGGGTTGAAATGGGTGGCTGATGAAAGCGCCTGCATCGCGTGCGCATTGCTCTTGTCGATCTGTGCGGCCTCGAGAATCTGGAGCGAAGTGCTGCCGTCCTTGTCCCTGATTATGAAAGGACCTCCGCCAGGCTCTCCCTCGTTGCGCACCATTCCGCAGACTCTTATCGGTCTGTCAAGCTTTGCCCTGAGCGCCTGGGCCCTTGCGCGGCAGTCCTTTGCCGGCGGCATCTCTATGCAAAGTTCGTCAAGAAGGAACTGTTCTATTTCGTTGCACAGACTCTGGCATTCCTCTGTCATATAAGGGTCGTCGGCACCCACGTTGTAAGCCGGAACATAGCTCAGGTCAGCGGCATTGCGGCGCACGTCGGTAATCTGGTCCATAGCGTAGATGTATCCGAAAATCCTGTCCCTGAGTTCGAGAGCCTTGCCCATCAGCACCTTTTTCCAAAGGTAAGTCAGAGGCTGCATCCTTTCGACGCATACATTGTCGATGTTCTTGATGGAAACCAGTTCCTCTTCCAATGCGTTCAGATTGTAAATCAGGGCGCCGTGGCCGGCAGGTCTGAACACCATGCTGCCGTCATCTTTCAGGAATGGCTTGTTTTCCATATCGGCGGCCACGGTGTCAGTCTCCTTGTCCTGATAGGTAAAACTGATATCGTAGCGCACTCCGTAGCGCTTTTCATATTCTTCCCGAATCTTTCCGACAACTTCCCTGAACAGATGTTCGTGTTCCGGAGATATGGTGACAACTATCTTGACGCTTCCGTCAGCGTTGCGCATATAAGCCTGTCCTTCAACGAGATGCTCTGCCAGCGCAGTCCTGACTTCGTCTTCGTAGCGGTGGAATGCGAGCACTCCCTTCGGCTTGCTGCCGTAGCCCAGACCCTCCTCGGTCAGCAGTTTGCGCGCGGTGTCTTCGGGATTGAACGGGGCCTTTCCAAAGACCTTCTCGTCGTAAAAGGCAAATTCTTCCAGATTGTCGGCAAGCTTGCGGGTTGCGTCATTTGCGTTGTCCATACCCGCGAAAATGTCCTTGAACATACGTGAGGCGGCACCGGAGGCAGGAACAAACTTGCATTTGCCCTTTACGGAAGCCCCGTCAAAATACTCTGCCGCCTTGATCTGCTCTTCTTCGCCGAGCACCTTTATGCCTCTTTGCGGAGTCGCGCAGTCAACAATGTCAAGCCAGGGAAAGCCCTGCTTGAAGCGCTCGAGCTGAGCGTCGATTTTTGACTTGTTCATAAGTAGTATCAGTTTTAGTGGTTATCTTTATCAGTCGGTGTAAAATTCTTTTCTGTACTTGTATCCGTCCCTGAGCTGAATAAAGCCCTGAGGGTTGACCCGGAATAGAAAATCATCCGTAAATATAGGATAATTATATTGCATTATCGATGCGATCTGTCCCTGATTCTTACCCTTGAGGTCAAGTTTTACCGCATTAAGCTCCTCTATTTCGGAAACGGGGAAAAAATCATAAAGTTCCTGTATGCCGAAATACCTCGCCACCGCCCGCACCGGCATCATGGTGCTCCGCAGCTTGCCCTGGTATGAATAGCCTGCGATGTGAGGCGTGGCGATGTCGGCTATGTCCATCAGTTTCAGGTTGATGTCCGGCTCGTTCTTCCAGGTGTCGATGATGATGGGTCCGAGCTTGGAATGCTGCCTTATGAGGGCATCCTCGTCCACGAGATCCCCGCTTGCTGCATTGATGAATGCCGCTCCCAGCCTCATTCTGGAGAAGAATTCGTCATTGGCGATGTTGCGTGTATTGTCGTTGGTAGGGAGGTGGAGCGAGACGATGTCGCTGCTTTCCAGCAGGGTATCGAGGTCACAGAAATTGCCGGGACCTTCCTTTTCGGCCCGGGGCGGGTCGTAGCGAAGTATCTTGAATCCGAGATGCTGTGCGGTGCGCTCGACCATCTTGCCGGTGCTTCCGACTCCGACTATCCCGAAGGTCGCTCCCAGCAGTGGCAGGCTCCTCCGTGCCGCCGCTCCGTAGAGGGCGGAAAATACATAGTTCATTACTCCGCCGCTGTTGCTCCCTGCTGCATTGGACATTACTATTCCGTGGTCTTCGCAGAACGCCGTGTCTATGTTGCTGGTGCTTACAGTCGTGGTTGCAATTATCTGAACGGCGGTGCCCAGCAGCAGCTCGGCGTTGCATTCCGTTCTGGTGCGGCAGATGAGCGCATCAGCATCCACGAGGTCGGTCCGGGATATCTCCGCGCCGTCCTTGTAAACCACCTCGGCATAGGGTTCAAAAACGTTCCTGATAAATGGAACTGCCTGATCGATGACGATTTTCACTTTTATTTCAAAATAAGTTGTTTGACAAAGATTTTCGGGTCCATCTGTCCGTCTGTCCGTTTGCTTGCTTCCGTGGAGAACAGCGGGTCCGAGGCGAGCTCGGCATTGATTTTTTCCAGAAGGATGCTTTCCTGTATCTGGAGTTGGCTGCGGACCACTGAAGAGTTAAGCGTAATGTACAGCTTCCCGTCCCTGAAAAAACGTTTCACGGTGTATGGCCCCGCTCCGGAAATCCTTTCCCACGCCTCAAAAATGAGGTGGTTGTTCATGCCGTAGCTGAGCCCCATGCTCTTGAACACATCGGTGACTATTTCGCTCACCGGCTGAGCAGTCTTGCGTCTGAGCTTAATCCCCATCTAATGCGGCATAGGCGCCTCCTTTCGCCTCGTAAAACCTGCTTTCTGCAGTTATCCTGTCTAGTATCCCCTTGATTCTCACCTTGTTGGAGTCTGTTATGAATATCTGTCCGAAGTCGTTGCCCGCAACCATTTCCAGCAGGTTGGCGACCCTTTCCATATCCAGCTTGTCAAACAGGTCGTCGAGCAGCAGCATTGGCGGGTGGTCGTGGGAGTCGCGGAGAATCTCGTACTGGGCAAACTTGACCGCGACGAGAAACGACTTCTGCTGCCCCTGGGACCCGCACTGCCGCAGCGGCATTCCGTTCATTGTAAAGACGAATTCGTCCCTCTGGACTCCGGTGCAGGTGTAGTGCATCACCAGGTCGCGTTCCCGGCTGTCCCGGAGCAGTTCTTCGAGCGGACCGCGGTCGAGGTCGGAGCGGTAGCGAATGGATACCTCCTCCCTGCCGCCGGATATGCGCCCGTAGTACTTCTGCACCAGAGGAGTGAGCCGGCGGGCAAATTCTGCCCTCTTTCCATATATTACCGCGCCGTCCCTTGCCAGCATGAGGTCGAAGCTTTCGAGCAGTCCGCTGTCGGCCGCGGCGTCCTTGAGCGCCCTGTTGCGCTGCATCAGTATCCTGTTGTAATTCTGCACTGCGGACAGGTATCCGGCGTCCATCTGAGAAATTACGGAGTTGGCAAAGCGCCTGCGCTGCTCGCCGGACTCGCTGATGAGGGCGGTGTCGGCGGGGGAGACCATTACGATGGGCAGAATCCCGATGTGTTCCGAGATTCTCTCGTACAAGCGTTCGTCGCGGCGTATCTGCTTGCCCGAGGCTCCGACTCCTATGCTGAAGCGCGACTGCAGTCCGTTGTCCATACGGTAGAGCCCGCTTATCGCAAAACTGGAACAACCCTTCCTGAAATTGTGAGTGTCACTCTGAGCAAAGGCGCTCTTGGTCATTGACATATACCAGATGGCATCGAGCAGGTTGGTCTTGCCTTCCCCGTTGCCGCCGCTTATGCAGTTGACATTTGGGGAAAAGCTCAGTTCCTGCAGTTCGATGTTGCGGAAATCCTGTATGACTATCTTTTCAAGAAATGACATATTGCAAATTTACATAAAAAGCCGCTAACGGACAACTTGCATAAAAGAAGTATTTGTAGTAAATTTGTGGGCTAAAATTGCAAATCAAATAAAAACACAAATATGGCAAAAGCTAAAATTTCAGAAACCGAGGCAGCCCGTCAGGAAAACCTCGAGCAGACCATCTCGAAGACTGACAAGTTCTTCAGCGAAAACAAAAAGACCCTCTGGGGTATCCTGATTGGCGCAGTAGTCATCGCTCTTGCGGTTCTCGCCTATGTCAAATTCATTTACCAGCCAAAGGTTGAGGAAGCTATGGAGCAGGCAATTGCTGCACAGAACAACTTCCAGGCCGGTAATTTCGAGCTTGCCCTGAAGGGGGACGGAAACACTCTCGGATTTGAGCAGGTCATCGAGGACTACGGCAAGAAGGCAGGCAAGTCAATGTTCTTCTATGCAGGACTTTGCGAGCTCCAGCTCGGCAACTACGATTCCGCAATCTCTTACCTCAGGAAGTACAATGGCAAGGACGAGATTCTTGCAGCCCGTGCCGTCGCCTGCATCGGAGATGCTTACGTAGGACTCGAGCAATATGCCGAGGCTGCAAAGTCATTCGAGGCAGCTGCATCCAGGGCTGACAACGTGTTTGCTGCACAGTATCTTTTCAAGGCCGGTCTTGCATACGAGAAACTTGCTGACAAGAAGGCCGCTCTCAAGTGCTACAAGACCATCGAGGACAAGTATCCGCAGTCCATCGAGGCATACGACATCCAGAAGTATATCATCAGGGTAGAGGAGTAAGAATATGGGAAGAGCATTCGAGTTCCGCAAGGAACGCAAAATGAAAAGGTGGGGTCACATGGCCCGCACTTTCACCAAACTCGGAAAGGAAATCAC
>SAMEA3663299__coassemble_678_pt1 | contig 14640 bp, 8 predicted proteins | sample SAMEA3663299__metabat2_low_PE_002 | metagenome-assembled genome bin SAMEA3663299 (sample SAMEA3663299) | pig gut metagenome | biome: pig gut; feature: pig-associated habitat; material: faeces | place: China | collected 2013
CCGTATGCAAGATCAAGGCAAAGGACATCGAGGGAGCGTATGCCCATCTTGGCGTACTTGAGGGAGCCACAATCCTGACAGGTCTGACCGTGAGTCCTTACGGCCCGAGGCATTTCTATATGGAGGATCCTTGGGGAAACGTCTTCGAACTGGTCGAGGATGACTATATCTTCAAGAATCTCAAGCACTGCAGCACAGGCGGCACTCACGGAGCTGTAATAGGAGTGAGCGATATGGATGCTTCGGTCACATTCTACCGAAAGCTGATAGGCTATGACAAGGTCATTTTTGACCGCACCGGGACATTTGAAGACTTCAAGGGCCTGCCAGGCGGAGACGGACGCTTCCGCAGGGTGCTGATCGCGCCTTCGGGCACTGCAGAAGGACCTTTTGCAGATATGTACGGAACAGCTTGCATAGAACTTCTCCAGGCCCTGGACAGGACTCCGGTCAAGGTTTTTGAAGGCCGTTGGTGGGGTGACCCGGGCTTTATCCAGATTTGTTTCGACGTCATCAATATGGAAGGAATGCGTTCACGTGCAGCCGAACTCGGACATGAATTTGTCTGTGACGGAGGTACGGACTTCAAGATGGGTGACGCTGACGGGCACTTTACTTATGTCGAAGACCCGGACGGTACACTTATCGAACTTGTTGAGACGTTTAGAGTGCCGGTATATAAAAAATTTGGCTTATATTTGAACCTTAGAAACCGCAGATCCGGAAAAAAGCTTCCACGTCTGGTAATACAGGCGCTGAGCCTTCTTCGGGTCAAGGCGATACAGCAACACAAATACTAATAACACCATTTAATGAAAACATCTGAGATTATGGCCTCTCTTCAGGCCAAGTATCCTGGCGAAAAGGAATATCTCCAGGCAGTACAGGAGGTTCTTGAGTCAGTTGAGGAAGTTTACAACCAGCATCCCGAGTTCGAGAAGGCCAAGATCGTGGAGAGAATGGTCGAGCCTGACCGTATCTTCACCTTCCGTGTGACCTGGGTTGACGACAAGGGCGAAGTGCAGACCAACACAGGTTACCGCGTCCAGTTCAATAGCGCCATCGGCCCTTACAAGGGAGGTTTGAGGTTCCACAGGGCAGTCACCCCTTCTATGCTCAAGTTCCTCGGTTTTGAGCAGACCTTCAAAAATGCCCTTACAACCCTGCCTATGGGCGGCGCCAAGGGAGGTTCGGACTTTGACCCGGTAGGCAAGTCTGATGACGAGATTATGCGTTTCTGCCAGGCATTTATGCTTGAACTGTGGCAGTGCATAGGTCCTGACCAGGACATTCCGGCCGGTGACGTAGGCGTAGGCGGCCGCGAGATCGGATACCTTTATGGAATGTACAAGAAACTCGCCCGTGAGTACAATACCGGAGTCCTTACCGGCAAGGGCGCAACCTGGGGAGGCTCTATCCTGAGGCCTGAGGCTACCGGATACGGTGCCCTGTACTTTACCCAGAACCTTCTCCATAAGGCTGGGAAGGACATCAAGGGCTGCAAGGTTGTCGTTTCCGGATTTGGCAACGTAGCCTGGGGAGCCTGCAAGAAGGCTACTGAGCTCGGAGCCAAGGTCGTTGCTATTTCAGGACCTGACGGAGTATGCGAGATTCCTGACGGCATAACCAAGGAGATGATTGACTATATGCTTGTTATGCGTGCATCCAACCGCAACATGGTTGAGGATATGGCTGAAGCATTCCCTGACAAGGCTCACTTCATCGCAGGGAAGAAGTCTTGGAGCGTAAAGTGCGATATCGCTCTTCCTTGCGCATTCCAGAACGAGCTTTCTCTCGAGGATGCAAAGGAGCTCAAGGCAAACGGCTGCTGGTGCTGCTGCGAGGTTTCCAACATGGGTTGCCAGCCTGATGCGATACATTTCTTCCAGCACAACGGAGTTTACTTTGCACCGGGCAAGGCTGTCAATGCAGGCGGTGTAGCCACATCTGGTCTTGAAATGACACAGAATGCTTCACACATCAGCTGGAGCGGCAAGGAAGTGGATGAAAAGCTCCATTTCATTATGGATTCCATCCATGAGGCCTGTGTCAAGTACGGTACTCAGCCGGACGGCACCATCGACTATGTCAAGGGCGCCAATATTGCCGGCTTTATGAAGGTTGCTACAGCAATGCTCGAGCAGGGAACCATTTAGTTTCCCTGCTGAACAATACCCAGTTTCTTGAGAAGCGCTGAGGTTTGAGGGTCGTGACCGCGGAATCTGCGGAACATTTCGGCCTCATCCTCGGTGCTTCCCTTGCTTAATATCTCCCTGCGGAATGCACCGGACACTTCAGTGTTGAATATGCCTTTTTCCTTGAAGAGTGAAAAAGCGTCGGCCTCAAGAACTTCCGCCCATTTATAGGAATAGTAGCCAGCACTGTATCCTCCTGAGAATATGTGGCTGAATGCTGTCGAAATGCAGGACTCGGGCCTTAACGGAAGGACCTCATAAGGAGCCAGTGACTCCTTTTCAAAAGTCCCTGTCTCTATCTCTACAGGAGAGGTTATGGTATGCCAGGCCATGTCGAGAGTGCCGAAATGCAGCTGACGGACCTGATAGTATGCCGAGAGATAGTTCTGGGCATCCACAAGCTTTTGAACCAGTTCATCAGGAATTGGCTCTCCTGTCTTGTAATGCTTTGCAAATGAGCGTAGGTACTCGGTCTCGAATCCCCAGTTCTCCATAATCTGCGAAGGCAGTTCCACAAAGTCGTGGTCCACGTTGGTTCCGCAGAGCGAACCATATCTGCCTTCCGCGAGCATTCCGTGCAGGGCATGGCCAAATTCGTGCAGGAAAGTCGTAAACTCCCCGTGCGTGAGCAGCGCCGGTTCGTCGCCAGTCGGCTTGCTGAAGTTGCATACTATGCTGACCAGCGGCCTGTTCTCGATGCCGTCCTCGATGCTCTGACCGCGGAATTCGGTCATCCAGGCACCGCCCCTCTTGCTGGTGCGCGGGAAGAAGTCGCAGTAGAAGAGGGCGAGATGGCGGCCGTCGGTGTCCCTGACGTCAAAGACCTTCACGTCAGGATGGTAAACCGGCAGGTCATTGCGCTGCTCGAAGCTGATGCCGTACAGCCGGCTTGCAAGCCCGAACACTGCGTTGATGCAGCTGTCCAGCGGGAAATACGGCTTGAGCATATCATCGCTTACGCTATAGCAGGCATTGCGGTACTTTTCCGCCCAATAGCTGAAGTCCCACGGCTCAAGCCTATCGTCCTCGAATCCGTTTTCCTTTGCAAAATGCAGAACCTGAGAGACTTCGTTGCGGGCTACCGGCAGCGAAGGCACCATCAGCTCGCCCAGGAACTGCTGCACCCTGGCGGTGCTTTTGAGCATCCTGTCCTCGACCGCATAGTCCGCGTAGCAGCCGTATCCCAGCAGCCGGGCCATCTCCAGCCTCAGTTCTGCGATGCGGCGGCAGATTTGGCTATTGTCAAATTCTCCCCCGAAAGCTCTGGAGTTGTATGCCTCGGACATGGTCCTACGCAGTTCCCTGTCGTTGCAGTATTTCATGAACGGACCGTAGCTTGGGGCTGTGAGGTCGAAAGTCCAGCCGCTCACGCCGCGTTCGCCCGCGTTCTGAGCAGCCTGGTCGATGATGTACTGCGGCAGGCCGGCGAGCTGTGCGCTGTCGCTGATATTCAGGGTAAATGCATTTGTGGCTGCGAGTACGTTCTTGCCGAAACGCAGGGACAGTATGGAAAGTTCTTCATTAATGCTGCTGAATCTTTCCTTGTCCTCGTCATTGAGCAGCGCGCCCTGCCTGACGAAGGAACGGTAGGTCTTTTCCAGAAGCCTGAGCTGGTCCTTTTCCAGGCCGAGAGAGTCCTTGCGCTCATATACGGCTTTTACCCTCTCGAAAAGCTTGTCGTTGAGCGAAATGTACATCGAATACTCGTTCAGCAGCGGTGCAACCTCCTCGGCAATTTCCTGCATTTGCTCGTCGGTATTGGCCTCGAGCAGGTTGTAGAATATGCCTGAAACCCTGTCCAGGGTCTTTCCTGACCTTTCCATAGCCTCGATGGTGTTGGCAAAGTCTGGTGTGCGGCTGTCAGCGATGATGCGGTCAATTTCCTGCTTGCCTTCCTTGATGGCCGCCTTGAATGCAGGAAGGTAGTGTTCGTTCGTTATTTCATCGAACCTGGGCGCTCCGTAAGGCAGCGTCGATTCTTCAAGAAGAGGATTGTTCATTGTACAGGATAATAAAAGTGCAAGCGCAAGGCCCGCCAATAATGCGTTTTTATTCATAATGACGCAAATATACGCATTTGGAAGCACAATCTGTTCAGGAAATGATTAACTTTACCACTCTTTTTCAATTTGCAATCATGAACAAAGCTATCATCAGACATTTCACTGACAATGACCTTTATACCTTTACCTGTCAGTATTACATTCTTGAAACCTACCCGAGGGCGGAGGTTGAGTACACTTTCTTTGACCGCAACGCGCAGGTTTACCCGGAAGGCTTTGCTGACATGCTGCGCAGCCAGCTCGAGGAGATGCGCAACGTGGTGATTACCGATGACGAAATCGAATTCCTCAAGAAGCGCTGCATCTTCCTCCCGCTCTGGTATTTCACCTTCCTGAAGGGCTACCGCTTCAATCCGGGGGAACTGGACATCAGACAGGACGCAGAAGGCCATCTCGAGATAACCGTGCGCGGCAAATGGTTCTCTACCATCATGTGGGAAATGCCGATACTCAGCTGCATATCTGAAATGATGCACGAGATAAGAGGGGATTTTGAAACTTATGATGCTGCCCTGGAAGAGCGCAAGGCGAGGAACAAGGCCGAGCAGATCTTCTCTGCAGGACTGGTGCTCGGAGATATGGGAACACGTCGCCGTTTCAGTTACAATCATCACGATATGGTGGTGAGGGTGATGAAGGAAGTTTACGACTCGCAGTCCTGGCCGGGACGCTTTACCGGAACGTCAAACGTCTGGCTTGCAATGAAATACAACTGTCAGCCCATAGGAACCATGTCACACCAGCTCATATCCTTCGAAGAAAACGTCAGCGGAGTGTTCGAGTGCAACTTCAACGTGATGAAAAAATTCAGCGACGTATATGACGGCGACAACGGTATCTATCTTTACGACTGCTTCGGCGACAAGGTGTTCTTCAGTAATCTGAGCAAGCGTATGGCTATGATGTACAAGGGTTTGCGTGTTGACAGCGGAAACGAGGAGGAGCAGACTGAAAAGATAATCGCCAAGTACAGGCAACTGGGCATAGACCCTGCCACCAAGCAGATATGCTACAGCAACGGTCTCAACATTGACAGGGCGATACAAATACACAAATATGTCGGTGGCAGGGTTATGGACTCTTATGGAGTAGGTACCTTCCTTACCTGTGACGTAAACAATGCCGATCCTATGAACATAGTTGTCAAGCTTACCCGCGGACGCATCACCGAGAGTCGTGAATGGCACGACTGCGTCAAGCTTTCCTGCACCGAAGGAAAGACGATTGGCAATCCTGAGAAATGCAGGTATCTTGTCAACCTGCTGTCAAACCCGCAGTTTTAGGGAGGGGGATTTCGGAATTGTCGGATATATTTCCTAAATTTGCGGACTCGAAAAAGCACCTGGAACCTATATTTCAAAATAGCATCTAAATCTATTGATATATGTCCAACACAAAGTTTAGCGTAAAGTACCACGTGCTGCTGCCTCTAGTGCTGCTGCTCACCGTACTTCTATTCTTTATGCCTGCCGAATGGTTCGGCATAGAAGGATTGACCGTGGTTCAGAAGAGGACCATCGCAATCTTCATCTTCGCAGCAATGATGTGGATTATCGAGGCAGTACCTGCCTGGGCCACTTCCATCATCACGATGGTATTGCTCATATTCACCGTATCCAACGGAGCCCTTGCTCCGCTTCTTACCAAACTCCCTGAGGGTGGTTTTGCAGAGGGAGCCGTAGTCGGCTACAAGGACCTTATGGCATCATTCGCCAGCCCTACAATCATGCTCTTTATGGGAGGCTTCGTGCTCGCCATCGCTGCTACAAAGGTCGGCCTGGACGTTTTCCTTGCAAAGGTGCTTCTCAAGCCTTTCGGAACCAATCCTAAGACCGTTCTGCTCGGCATTCTCTTCGTTGTGGCATTCTTCTCGATGTTTATGTCCAACACCGCTACCGCGGCAATGATGCTCGCATTCCTCGCCCCGGTGCTCAAGACCCTGCCTGCTGACGGAAAAGGCAAGATAGGCCTCGCGCTCGCCATTCCTATCGGTGCAAATATCGGCGGTATCGGAACCCCTATCGGAACCCCTCCAAACGTGATAGCCCTCGGCTACCTCAAGGAACAGCTCGGTATCGACGTGGGATTCGGCACCTGGTGCATCAGGATGGTTCCTTTCGTGATTGTGCTCCTGCTCATCGCCTGGGCGGTGCTGCTGCTCTTCTTCCCTTTCAAGGCAAAGAGCATCGAACTCAAGATAGAGAGCAACGCAAAGCGCGACTCCAAGTTCTGGGTTGTGGCAGTTACCTTCATCGTAACCATACTTCTCTGGCTCATTCCTGAGTCCATCACCAATCTCAACTCTTACGAAGTCGCTCTCATTCCGTTTGCAGTATTTGTAGCAACCGGCGTTTTCAAGAAGTCCGACTTTGCAGAGATCAACTGGGACGTGCTTTGGATGGTTGCCGGTGGTCTCGCGCTCGGAACCGCACTTATGAAGACAGGTCTCGCCAACACCATCGTTGGAGCCATTCCTTTTGGTGCAATGCCTGCGCTCGCAGTTCTCATCGTTTCAGGAATCGTGGGATACGCCATCTCCAACTTCCTTTCGCACACCTCCGCCGCCAACCTGCTTCTCCCGATTCTTACTGCAATCGCAGTGGGTGCTGCCGGAACCGCAATGGGCGCGCAGCTCGACAACCTCGGTGGAGTACAGGCCCTGCTGATCGGTCTTGCAATTTCTACTTCAGTTGCCATGATCCTGCCTATCAGTACTCCGCCAAACGCCATCGCAAGTTCTACCGGCCTTGTAGAGACCAAGGATATGGCCAAAGTGGGCATCATAATGGGTGTCGTGGGACTGATACTTGGCTATGCCGTTCTTATTTTAATCGGTTTTTAGCTAATTTTACCTATATTTGCAGTCGGGCCTCAAGGTCCGACTGTTTTTTATTTTAGACGTTATGAAAAAAGTTTCATTAGTTTCATTGTGTGCTGCCCTAAGCCTTCTATCCGCCTCTCTATATGCGGAAGATTCAGCACCTAAGCTTAAAGTTTACGGTTTCATAAGGAATTACTATGCATTCGACAGCCGTGAAAGCCTTGCAGGTACCGAGGACTTCTTTTATTATGTACCGAAGGATATCAGTCTTAACGACGAGAACGATGATATCAATGCTAATCCGAACTTCAAGTTCGCAGCTCTTACATCCCGTCTGGGAGTCGATGTGAAGGGGTACGAGTACAAGGGTTGGGATTTTGCCGCCAAGATCGAGGCTGACTTCTACAACGGACTTTCCTCTACGTCGAATGACCCTCTGACCAAGGCATCACTTACCGGAACTGCAAATCTGCGTCTGCGTCAGGCTTATGTAACGATGTCCAATTACAGGTGGACATTCAAGGCCGGTCAGGCCTGGCATCCGCTGGCGGCTGATATGCCTCATATTTTCTCTCTCAACACCGGAGCACCGTTCGGCCCTTTCAGCCGTACTCCGCTTGTCAGTGCCGAGGCGGTTATCTACCCGGGACTCAGCATCACCGCCGCTGCAATATGGCAGCAGCAGTATACCTCCGCAGGCCCTTACGGCGCTTCTGCCAACTATATACGCAACGGCGGTGGCGAATTGTACCTCGGCCTCAACTTTAAGAAAGGCGCCTTCCTTGCCCGTGCCGGTATCAATGCCCTCTCCATTACGCCGAGGACGGTCAACGACAAGAAACTCAAGGTCGTGGAACGCAGTCTGACCTTTATTCCATTCTTTTATGCACAATATGAGGATGGCCCTGTAGCTTTCCGTTTCAAGACCGTGCTTGCACAGGGTGGAGAACATCTCAATCTCAACGGCGGTTATGCCATCAGCGGCATGCAGAATGACTCCCGCAGTTACGTATATACCCCTACACTCAACTCTTCAAGCTGGGCCAGCTTCAAGTACAAGGCAGGAAAGCTTGACCTCATACTGTTCGGCGGCTATGTAAAGAATTTCGGCACGATCGACCCTCTGCTCGGAGAGAATACCGTCATCGGTGGCTACGGTAAGCCTATGGGCTTCTATTTCAGCAAGAACAGTTATGACAACGTCAATTCTATGTGGAGGCTTACTCCTGAAGTCGTTTACAACTTCGGCCGTCTCGCGCTCGGCATCGAGTACGAATGCACAAGCGTGCAGTACGGCGACAAATCACAGGGAATGAACCTTGACAAGGGGCTTTACGACAAGGGTCTGCACTGGGTGACAAACCACAGGGTGCAGGGAATTGTAAAATTCACTTTCTAAAAACCTAACCGGGATATGATACACTATCTTTCACAATTACAGGAAACAACCAGAAGATGCTGGGACAAGCCCGCTGTATGCAACTGGCACGGCGAGCAGTTTAGTTTTGCTGACCTGGCAGCCAATATAGCCAAGTTCGGAATTTTCTTTGAAAAGATCGGTCTGAAGAAGGGTGACAAGGTCGCTCTCTGCGCCACCAACTCTGCACGTTGGGCGATATCGTTCCTTTCCATTAACTGTTACGGGACCGTCGTGGTGCCTCTCCTGGCAGAATTTACCCCGGAAAGCGTCGGTTCCCTCGTGCATCACTCCGAGAGCAAGCTGCTGTTTGTCAACAAGGAGACCTGGGCCAAGATGGACAAGACCGGAATCCCGGCTCTGAAGGCTGCAATCTGCAACCAGGACTACTCGCTTCTGTGGAGCGCCGACGATGCCGTAGCAGAGGCTTTTGCTGCGATGGACGATGACTTTGCCGCCGCTTATCCGAACGGGTTCAGTCGCGAGGACGTAAACTATCCGTCCGACAACTGGAAGGACCTCGCTGTTATCAACTACACTTCCGGAACCACCAGCGCTCCCAAGGGAGTTATGCTCACCTATGAGGCGTTCAGTACCTCCATCGACTTCGCTATCAGGCACATACCTGCAACCGACTCTGACAGCATAGTTTCTATGCTCCCAATGGGACATATCTACGGTCTTGTGTTCGAATTCCTCTACCCGCTCTCCTGCGGCGTTACCGTATATTACCTCGGCAAGGCTCCGAGCGCATCCACGCTGCTCAAGGCGGTGGGAGAGGTCAAGCCTTATCTCATCATCACCGTGCCTCTCGTAATGGAAAAGGTTTACAAGAGCTCCATCAAGCCTGTCCTGTCGAAGTGGTATATGAAGGTCCTCACTGCTATCCCTGGAGTCAACAAGGTGATTTACAACGCTATAGTCAGCAAGCTGATGGCGGCGTTCGGAGGCAATGTGCAGGAATTCATCATGGGTGGCGCTGCGCTCAATCCTGACGTGGAACGCGTATTCAGGAAGATAGGCCTGCCTTACACGGTGGGTTACGGTATGACCGAGGCCGCACCGCTGCTTGCATATTCTCACGCCAAGGACTATGTCCCAGGCTCCTGCGGCAAGAGAGTCGATTCTGCCGAAGTCCGCATCGACTCCGAAGATCCTGAGCACATTGCTGGTGAAATTCAGGCCAGGGGATCCAACATCACCATCGGTTACTTCAACAATCCGGAGGCTTCGGCAAATGCCTTTACCGAGGATGGTTACCTGCATACCGGAGACCTTGGAACAATGGACAAGGAAGGCAACATCACTATCAGGGGCCGCAGCAAGAACATGATTCTGTCAGCCAATGGACAGAATATCTATCCTGAAGAGGTTGAGGCTGTTATCAACGCCCAGGACTATGTTGCGGAGTCAGTTGTCGTTTCTCGCAACTCCAAGCTTGTCGGACTCGTATATTTCGATGCGGACGGTATTTCAAAGGCCGGACTTGATGCGGAAGCGGTGCACGATCTTCCGGAGCATATCAGGCACAAGGCAAATCGCATTCTGCCTTCATACAGCCAGATTGTCTCAATCGAAACGGTAAGCGAACCGTTCGAAAAGACTCCTAAGATGAGCATCAAGCGTTTCCTGTACAAGTAGTATGAGATGAAGAAAGGAAAGAGATTTTTCAACAGGTTTTCAGAATCTTACATAGACACGCTTGCAAAGCTGTATCACTATTCGACTTCGGTTTATTCCAAGAATGCCCAGTCTGTTCTATGTGATACTGACCTCAGATACACTTATGGACAATTCCGCCGCACCTGCGACGGATTGTCCAAAAGTATGTCCTGCTATGGAATAGGAAGCGGTACGGGCATTGCCCTGTTTGGCCAGAGTATGCCGAATTGGGGCATCGCCTTTTTCTCGGCCGTGGCATTCGGAAGGGTGATTATCCCTATCCTTCCGGACAGTTCCGAAAACGAGGTGCGAAACATTCTCACACACTCGGAAGCAAAGGTGCTTTTTGTGAGCCGCAAGCTTGCGGCCAAGGTGCCACAGGATTGCCTTGAGCGTATGACGCTGGTGTATGATCTTGACACTCTTGAGATTATCCGACGCGATGACGATGCGTTCACCTGTGATGGCCGCGCTGTAGAGCCTAATGCAGACGACCTTGCGGCCCTCATATATACTTCCGGCACCACGGGCAATGCCAAGGGCGTTATGCTCAGCCACCGCAATCTGGTGCATAATGTCTTTGCTGCATATCATACCTTCAAAACGAGCGAGAAGGACAAATGGCTCTCGGTGCTGCCTATGGCGCATACATATGAAATGAGCATTGGTTTCCTGTATCCTTTCTTTGTCGGAGCCAGCGTATATTACCTCTCAAGGAATCTTGCAACGGCGACACTGCTCAAGACTCTCAGGATAGTCAAGCCTACCATTATGCTGAGCGTGCCTCTCATCATTGAAAAGGTTGTCAACTCCAGCGTCCTGCCTACCATACGTCGCAGCAAGACTCTCAGCTGGATGGACAAGCACATCCCTTGCGTTCTGTACAGTATGATAGGCGGCAAGCTGAAAAAGACCTTCGGAGGCAAGATGCGCTTCTTCGGAATTGGCGGAGCCAAGCTTAACGAGACGGTCGAGGCCGTGCTCCGAAAGACGCATTTCCCTTACGCCATAGGATACGGAATGACCGAGGCTGCGCCTCTTATTTGCGGAGCTGCGCCGAAGGAAACCTGCCTGGGTTCCTGCGGAACCTCAACCTGGGGCGTTCAGGTCAAGCTTGTGGATGTCAATCCGGAAACGGGCGACGGCGAACTCGTTGCGCGTGGTGACAACATTATGCTCGGGTACTACAAGGATCCGTCACGCACCAAGGCAATGTTCACTTCGGACGGATTCCTCAGGACCAACGACCTTGCAGCCGTTGACAGCAAGGGCCGCTATTACATCAAGGGAAGGCTAAACAATATGATACTCGGTCCTTCTGGCGAAAACATATATCCGGAAGAGATAGAGGACGTCATCAACCAGATGGACATAGTCAACGAGTCGATAGTGGTTGACAGGGACGGCAAGCTCGTTGCCCTCGTAAAGCTGGATGACTCGATCATCGACTGGAAGAACGTAAGGGAAGCCGATGAACTGATAGACAAGATACATTCCATCAGCCGGAACATCAAGGATACCGTCAATCACGCCGTCAACAAGTCTTCCCGCATTTCCGAAGTGGAAATAATGAAGGAGCCTTTCCAGAAGACTGCAAGTATGAAGATAAGGCGCTTCCTTTATAAAAAGAGCTCAAATCCTGATGCCGGAGCAGCGGAAGGAGAAACCCATAATTCACAAAACAAAAAGTAAAGACACTGAAATGAATAAACTGCTCAACTGCGCCGCCCTCGCCGCGCTCCTGCCGTTTGCAATATCCTGCGGCACAAGTTCAACCCCAGCCATCGAAAGGAATTCCGCCATAGAGAAACAGGTGGAGTCCGTGATGTCAAGACTCAGTCTTGAGGATATGATAGGACAGATGATACAGCTTGACATCTCCGTTTTTATGAATGGAGAAGAAGTCGATTATCAGAAACTTGAACAGTTTATCAAAGAATATCGCATAGGTTCTGTGCTCAATGTTCCCGCCGGCCGCGCCCAGACTCCGCAAAAGCATTCGGAACTCATTTCCTTTATCCAGGAAGTTTCAATGAGGGAAATCGGAGTTCCTTGCCTCTACGGTCTGGACCAGAATCACGGAGCGTCCTACACTGCAGGTGCAACAATTTTTCCTCAGGAAATAGGCCTTGCAGCCTCTTTTAACCGTGAAAATGCCGTCAAAATGGGCAATATTTGCGCCTACGAGACTCGCGCATCTATGGTCCCATGGACTTTTAACCCGACTATGGACCTCACTGTCAACCAGTCCTGGCCGAGAGTCTGGGAAAGCTTTGGCGAAGATGTCTTTGTCAATGCTGAGATGGGCAAGGCACTCGGCAGAGGCTATCAGGGAGACGACCCGAATCATATCGACAGTCTGCACATTGCATCCTGCATCAAGCACTTCATGGCCTACGGAGCCAGCGTTTCCGGACAGGACAGAACTCCTTCTTCCGTCAACGAAATCGATATGAAAGGCCGCTACTTCGAGCCTTTCCGCGAGTGCCTGCTTGACGGAGCCCTTTCGCTGATGGTCAACTCGTCGAACAACTGCGGCATTCCTTTCCACGCCGACGGCCACTACCTTACGCAGTGGGTAAAGGAAGATCTCGGCTGGGACGGAATGATCATTACCGACTTTAGAGATGTCGATAACCTTTGGCAGAGGGAATATATCGCCGAAGACAAGAAGGACGCAATACGCCTTGCAATCAATGCCGGAATAGATATGGTTATGGAACCTTACGATCCCGGTTTCGGCGCGCTCCTCAAGGAACTTGTCGAAGAAGGTGCAGTACCACGCTCAAGGGTAGAGGATGCCTGCCGCAGAATACTGCGTCTCAAGGCCCGTCTCGGACTCTTCGAAAAGCCTGTCTGGGACTCCGCATCATACGAACTCTTTGCATGCGAACAGTTCTCCGCCACAGCCCTCGAAGCTGCCGTGGAGTCCGAAATCCTGCTCAAGAACAACGGAATACTCCCGCTCAAGGAAGGAAGCAGGATTCTTGTAACAGGGCCTAATTCCAACTCGATGCGCACGCTCAACGGCGGTTGGTCATATACCTGGCAGGGAAGCGGAGACCCGTATTTCCACGAGCAGTACAACACCATCTACGAGGCTCTCGTAAACCGTTTCGGCAAGTCCAACGTAATGTTTGAAGAAGCAATCAGCTATTCCGACAATCGCAACGAGTGGCAGGCCGAGACCTGCACAGGCATCTCCAAAGCCGTTGCAAAGGCCCGCCAGTGCGATGTCATCGTCTGCTGCGTGGGCGAAAACAGCTATTGCGAAACTCCGGGCAATATCACTGACCTCAATCTTTCCGCAAACCAGAAGATGCTTGTTCGCGAACTTGCTGCTACGGGCAAGCCTCTGGTGCTCGTGCTCAACGAAGGACGCCCTCGCATCATCAGCGACATCGAAGCTCTTGCCTCAGCCATCGTTGACGTGCTTCTGCCGGGCAATTACGGCGGAGATGCGCTTGCTCTTCTGCTCAGCGGAGACCGTAACTTCAGCGCGCGCCTGCCATACACCTATCCAAGCCACACAAATGCGCTCGCTAACTATGACTTCCGCCGCTCGCAACAGCTGCCGGGTCAGGGAGGCGTATATAATTACGACGCAAACGTTGACGTACAGTGGTTCTTCGGCGAAGGCCTCAGCTATACCAGCTTCGAATATTCGGACCTTAAACTCGACAAGCAGAGCTTCGGTCCGGACGACGAGCTGAATTTCACCGTTACCGTAAGGAATACCGGCGACCGCGAAGGTTCTGAGGCGGTACTGCTCTTCTCAAGCGACCTCGTCGCCAGCATTTCGCCGGAGGTGCGCAGACTGAGACAATTCGACAAGATTACCCTCGCACCGGGTGAGAGCCGTGAAGTCAGACTCAGCATTCCTGCTTCTCGGCTGGCGTTTGTCGGCGCTGACCTCAAGTGGAGAGTCGAGAAAGGCGGATTCCGCTTCTCTGTCGGCACTGAGTCTCTGACAGCGGAATGCACTGCAACCAAAGTCTGGGAAAACCGTTAAGAAGAATCGTCATGAAAAATTTTGCACTGTTTTCTGCAGGCCTCATGCTTGCCTGTGCTGTCGTGTCTTGTGGTAGTTATTCGCTTGATGACAAGGGAGTTACAATAAGAATCCAGAATCCTGGACAGGATGCTCCCCGCATTGTCAGGCTCGAGCCGGCAGGGGAGGGCATAATACACGTCAGCGCCTCTGCACAAAGGCGTATGCCACAGACCAAAAGCCTGGTAGTGCTCCCTCAGGACGCAGTGCCTTTTGATGTCAGCCGAAGCGGAGACACCCTGACTCTCAGCACTTCAGCCGTTTGCGCATCCGTGCTCCTCTCTACCGGAGAACTCAGTTTCAGCAGCCCTGACGGACAGATGCTCCTTAGGGAACCTTCAGGCGGCGGCAAGACCTTCACCCCGGTATCGGCCGACGGCAAGAGTGCCTGGTCATTTACCCAGGTCTTTGAATCTCCTGAGGATGAAGCG
>SAMEA3663299__coassemble_687_pt1 | contig 14490 bp, 11 predicted proteins | sample SAMEA3663299__metabat2_low_PE_002 | metagenome-assembled genome bin SAMEA3663299 (sample SAMEA3663299) | pig gut metagenome | biome: pig gut; feature: pig-associated habitat; material: faeces | place: China | collected 2013
TCGGTTGACGACGCCGTCAATCTGGAACGGATTCCTGTTTCCGGCTGCAGCGGATTCAGCAGTTTTGCACGCGTGGCTTCGACCTTCGATTACAACAACCAGCGAATGGTGGACAATGCATTTGCCGAAGGTCCGAAATTCATCACCTTCGCCCACATACTGAAATACAACATGTTCCCGCTCGCCGAAATAGTCGCCCGGCTTCTTGAGATAGCCGACAGGGAAATGAAATGCGGAGTGGAGATAGAGTTTGCTGTCGATCTCGGCAGCGGTGACTCCCCCGCTAATTTCAACGTGCTGCAAATCAGACCAATATCCCTTGACACCAATGCGTCCGAGGTTGACTGGAACAAAATTGACTGCAGCAATCCGCTGCTCTACTCTTCAAACTCCCTCGGAGTCGGCTGGATAGGTGACATCCAGGACATCGTTTATCTCAGGCCGCAGGCATTCGATACTCTCAAGACCGTTCAGATGGCGGCTGAGGTATCGCGGCTCAACGCCGAGATGGCGGCACAGGGCAGAGGATACCTGCTCATAGGATTTGGCCGCTGGGGGTCAAGCATACCTTCGCTCGGTGTCCCTGTCAAATGGTCCGACATCTCCGAAGCCAAGGCCATAGTCGAATGCTGCCTTGAAGACTTCCGCGTGGATCCGAGCCAGGGAACCCACTTCTTCCAGAACCTCACGTCATTCAACGTGGGATACATCAACGTGGACCCATTCAAGTTCCGCAGCGACAAGGTTGACTTTGAAAGGCTTGACTCATATCCTGCAGTCTATGAGTCTGAACTCGTGCGTCACATACGCTTCGAGCGCCCGCTTGACGTATGCATAGACGGACGCTCGGGAAAAAGCATTGTAAATGAATGTGGAAAAGATGCTTAGCAGGACCTACAGATAGTCGATGAAATAATCGGTGATCTTGTTGTAGAGGTGCTTGCGCGCCTTTCCAGCCATATTGTGTTCTGAACGCGGATAAGGGAAATAATCGACAGGCACGCCAAGTTCCACGCAGTTCTGCACGAAGCTGAGCGAATGCTGCCAGACCACAACCGGGTCGATAACTCCTTGACAGATAAGCATTTTTGCCTGGAGACGGTCTGCCTTGTCAAGCAGTGATGTCAGGGCATATCCCTCAGGATTGCTCTGCGGAGTGTCCATATACCTTTCTCCGTACATCACCTCATACCACTTCCAGTCGATGACCGGTCCTCCGGCGACTGCCACCTTGAAGACTTGAGGATATGAGGTACAGAGACTTATGGTCATAAAGCCGCCGTAGCTCCATCCGTGCACACCGATCCTGTCCCTGTCAATCCAAGGACAACGCTCCAGCAGTGCATTAAGACCGGCAATCTGGTCTGCCATTTCCTCCTGCCCGCAACGGCGGTTTATTGCCTTTTCAAATTCGGCTCCTCTGTTTGAAGTGCCCCTGTTGTCCTGCACATACACGGCGTAACCCCTCTGTGCCATAGCGAGTTCCCACATACGGACATTAGCCAGCCAACGGTCCTGAACCAATTGCGAATGAGGGCCTCCGTAAACATATACTATGAGAGGATATTTCCCGTCAGGCTTGTATCCCACAGGTTTCCAGAAGCGGAACCAATTCCGGGTCACCCCGTCTGCAGCAAGCGTTGTACCCATTTCAAGCTCAGGCATAGCGACATCCGCAAGGGGATCCCGAGCTTGGGCAAGGGATTCGAGCAGACTTCCGTCGGCAGCAGAACGGAGAGCCACACAGCCCGGATTGTCAACGGACGACCATCGGTCGATGAAGCGGCTGCAATCATCCGACATAATCACGTCGTGCCAGCCCTGTTCGGAAGTCAGCCTGCAAGGGCTTGCAATCCTGCATTTCGAAAGACTCCTTCCCTTGCGCACGTACACGCTCATAAGGTGGTTCTCCACAGGAGAATACTCTGCCGTGGTGTAAAAAATCCTGATTCCGCGAGCATCCTCCGTATGCGCCACATACTCAAGGTCCGCAGCCGTAGGCGCAATGTTGACGATTCCGCCCAGGGTATCACAGAGATAAAGGTTGCGAAAAGAGTCTCTGTTGTCTGTCCTGTATATGAAAAGCCCGCAATCAAGCGCCCTTACAGGGTCCAGCGGCTCAACCCAGGCATCGTTACTCTCCGTAAGCAGCGTCCTGCGCAGTTCTCCGCTGCGTGCGTCATACAGATTGAGATGCAGGTTATGCTGCTCCCTGTCCAGCACCCCAACGAACACCGCCTTTCCGTCCGCAGTCCAGCTCACGCCGGTCAGGTAACGTTCAGGAGAGAATTGGTCTGGGACTATGGTCGAAATCACGTTGCCGAGGGTATCGCAAATGCACAGCGACAGGCGTTCCGACGGCGTGCCCGCCATAGGATAGGGTATGAGCTCGTCGGTAGCGGTACGCGGGCGTATGTCCAGGATAGGAAAACGGCAGACAAAGGACTCATCCTTGCGGTAAACTGCAAGGAGGCTGCTGTCCGGAGACGGAAAAACGCCTTCGGTACAGCCGAATTCGTTCCTGGAGACTTCCTTGCCGTAGCTGATTGCAGGATTGTCGCTGACGGGAAGCCGCCATTCGCGTCTGTCGGGAGCCGGGTATCCGGGACAAGGCCTGCCGGAGAGGTCGAAATGGAAGTATGGCAGCGAAGGATAGTAGCGGCCTGATCCAAGGTCATCGATAGCAATGCGTTCGCCGTCGTGACCAGGACGCAGCTGCTGCACCTGCTGCTGAGCAAAAATCGGGGCTCCTGAGAGCATCCCGATCAATAAAATACTTATCGTTCTCATAAGATTAGACATCACCCACAATGATTGGAACTTCGTTTCCGACATTGCTTTCTTCGCGTACAGACACGATGCGGTCAACGATGTATCTCTGCACTCCGCGCCACGGAAGGGCTCCGTTGTATTCGCGATAGTGAAGTTCCACCATCTTTCCGCTGCAACGCATCAGGGAGTCGGCGATATCCTTGTTTACAACGGAAAAGTTAAACTCGTTGGACTGTATCGTACCGCCGCCCTTTGCGCCCTTGAAACCGGTCTGGATGAGTCTGCCTTCATAAGTTTTCCATACCCAACCCTTGTAAACTATCTGGTTGAGTTCGCCGGCCTTTACTCCTTCTCCGAACACGAAATAGAACTTGAAGTAGATAAAGGCTGCAAGAGCGAGGACCAATACTATGCTCAATCCTCCGAATACTTTTCCTTTGGTTGTCATATTTTCAAATATATATGTGTGTCTGCAAATATAGGAAAAAAAGGCATTACGGGACTGATAGGATTTGCAGAAATATAAAGAAATGTTAATTTTGCTTTTAATTTTACAAAATCTGAACCGATGAAACAGGAAATTACTGTAGTGAAAGTCTCTACGCGGTGTCAGCTCCGCACATTCATAACCTATCCCGAAAGATTATACAAGAATTGCGACAACTGGGTACCCGCTCTGATTGGAGACGAGTTCGAGACGCTCAGAAAGGACAAAAACCCTGCTTTTGAGTTTTGCGATGCAGATTATTTTCTTGCCTACAGGGACGGTAAAGTTGTCGGGAGGGTTGCCGCAATAATAAATCACAATGCCAACAGGACCTGGGACTGCAAGGTGGTCAGGTTCGGCTGGCTTGATTTTGTCGATGATGCAGATGTGCTGAAGGCCCTGCTTTCCGAGGTTGAGAAATGGGGAGCAGAAAGGGGTTGCGACACGATGAAGGGGCCTTTGGGTTTTACTGATATGGACAAGGAGGGCTCTCTGGTTGAAGGATACGAGAATCTTTCTTCCTTTACCTGCCTTTACAACTACCCGTACTACGATACAAGACTCAAGGAGTATGGTCTGGAAAAGGATGCCGACTGGCTCCAGGACTGGGTTGAGATCTCACCGCAACTGCCTGAAGTTCTGAAATATGCTGAACTTGTTGAGAAGAGGTTCGGGTTGAGGGTTTATCAGGCCCGGTCTATGAAGGAACTTGGGGACAAGTACGGGAAAGCGCTTTTCCACACACTCAACGAAGCCTTTGCTCCGCTATACCAGTTTACCAAGCTGAGCGAGAAACAGATTGATGCCTATGTCAAGTCTTATCTGGGCATACTCAACAAGGATTTTGTGTGCATACTCGTTGACAGGGAAGACAAGGCGGTGGGGTTTGCAGTTTGTGTTCCGTCGTTGTCAAAAGCAATAAAGAAAGCCCGCGGAAGGTTGTTCCCGTTCGGATTTATTCCAATTCTCAAGGCTCTGAATAGCAACGACACCATTGAGGCCCTTATGATAGGTGTGCTTCCCGAGTATCAAAGAATGGGCGCCAGCGCATTGATATTCAAGTATTTGCACGAAAACGCAATCAAGTATGGAATCAAGAGGATGGTAATGAATCCGCAACTTGAAACCAATCTCAAGGTCCAGACTCTCTTCGATGTGTACAAGCCTAAGCCTTATACGCGCAGAAGATCGTACAGCAAGAAGATATAGGGCAACAAGAATCAGAGTTCTGCTATTACGCTCTCGCAAGCCCTTACGAGGTCTCCAGGTTTCACCTTGATTTTTGCATCAAGGGGAAGAAGTATGTCGATTCTTGATCCGAACTTGATGATTCCGAGCTGCTTGCCGGCCTGCACCTTGAGCCCGGGATCGGCGTGGCAGACTATCCTGCGCGCAAAACCGCCGGCAATCTGTTTGAACATGATTTCCTTTCCGGAAGCTGTCCTGAGCTTTACCCAGGTATGTTCATTCTCAAGACTCGACTTGGGTTTGTAAGCAAACATATGCTTGCCCGGGCAATACTTCCACTCGGTCACTTCTCCGTTGACGGGCCAGAAGTTCGCGTGAAAATCAAAAAAATTCATATAGACGCTTACCTGTAGAGCCTCTTTGCCAAGCACTTCAGACTCAAACACCTTTTCGGCGATTACAACCCTGCCGTCAGCTACAGAAGACACAAGATTGTCCGTACCCGAGCACTTGCGGTCGGGAACGGAAAAGAATCTGGTCTGCCAAATACAGAACCAGAGCAGGGATGCGGTCAGAGGCCAGGTCAGCCAGGGAATCCTGACAAAAACGAAGAGCAGAACAACCGCAAGCGCAGACAGGGAATAAACGAGGGCAAGTGAGCCGTAGGAATCTTTATCTATTGTCATATCAATCCGAATATAAGAAGGTAAGCAAATGCGGCCGGCAAGGCAGCGAAAGAACTGTCGAAACGGTCATACATTCCGCCGTGTCCCGGTATGCACTTCCCTGAATCCTTGACACCGAAATGTCTTTTCCACAAAGACTCGAGCAGATCACCGAACACGGACGCGATGCTTGTGACTGCGCCAAGTGCAAGTGTATGCCATATTCCAAGTTTGCATATTCCTGCAAAATGAAGGATTGCTGCAATCAACACTGCGCAGATTACTCCCCCGAAGAATCCCCACCAGGATTTTTTTGGTGAAATATGAGGCGCGAGACGCTTGGAACCCGGTCGCTGACCAAGGGCACTTCCCACAAGATATGCTCCTACGTCAGAAAGCCAGATGACGATAAAAACCGAAAGCAGAAGAGTGCCGTCCATCTGACCCTGAGGAAAAAGAAGGTACGGTGTACACATCAGCGGAAGAGCAATAATTACTTGAGGGACAAAAACATACGCAATCCGGGAAGCGTCCTCGACCTTACAGCTGAGAACAATGGCGGCAAGCATAAGCAACAGTACAATCACAGGCGCTGCAAACCAGGCTGCGGACAATCCGAACGCACGAATGCCATACAGAACAATGTATGCCGTACCACAGGCAAGAATCGAAAGCCCGGTCACATACCTGAAGCTGCCACCAAGCGCCATACGATAAAACTCGTTCATCGACTGCGCCATAATTACAAGGAAAAGAGCGCCGGCAGCGTATGGTACGAGGAGCCCCGCAACCATTACCGCCACAAAAACGACGCTCGTCAACGTTCTAAGTGCAAATTCTTTCATTTCAGTCTGTCTTCTCCGTGTTCACCTGCCTTAGGACCGAGAACGGCTTCAATATCGCTGGCTGTTATGACTTCCTTCTCGACAAGCGTTTCAGCAAGTTTCTCGAGAGCGCTCCAATTTTCCATCAAGAGGCTACGTGTACGGTCCGTCACTTTGCCAACAAGTTTACGCACCTCATCGTCAATAAGTTCAGCTGTCTTTTCGCTATAAGGCTTGCTGAACGAATAACCGTTGTCAGCGTTGTAGAAGGAAACGTTACCTACCTTGTCGCTCATTCCGTAATAGGCCACCATAGAGTAGGCCATTTTGGTCATACGCTCAAAATCGTTCAGGGCTCCGGTGCAAGGAACACCGTTGTTGACTATTTCTTCGGCAACCCTTCCGCCAACCAGACAGCACATATTGTCTATCATATCGCTGCGCGACATCATTACCTTTTCATCCGGAAGGCTCCAGGTAAGACCGAGGGCCTGACCGCGAGGCACGATGCTGACCTTGAGTACAGGATCGCAACCTTCAAGCAACCAACCTGTTACAGCGTGTCCCGCCTCGTGGTATGCAGTAAGCATCTTCTCCTTCTGGCTCATTATTGTCTTTTTGCGCTCGATGCCTCCGACAACCCTGTCAACCGCCTCCATAAAGTCGGAATTGTCAACGCTCTGCTTGTCGTGACGTGCGGCAGTAAGTGCAGCCTCGTTGCAGACATTGGCTATGTCGGCGCCGGAAAATCCCGGAGTATGTTTTGCTATAGTATCGAGGTCAAATCCGTCTGCAAGCTTGATTTTGGCAAGATGCACCTGGAATATCTCCTTGCGTTCATTGAGGTCAGGAAGAGTGACGTTGATCTGCCTGTCGAAACGACCTGCACGCATAAGCGCCTTGTCAAGTATGTCTGCACGGTTTGTCGCGGCAAGAACAATCACACCGCTGTTGGTACCGAAGCCATCCATTTCAGTAAGCAACTGATTCAGGGTGTTTTCCCTTTCGTCATTGCTTGAAAAGCCAACGTTCTTGCCCCTCGCGCGTCCAACCGCATCGATTTCGTCTATAAATACGATGCACGGTGCTTTTTCCTTTGCCTGAGTAAAGAGGTCCCTGACCCTTGCCGCACCGACACCGACAAACATCTCAACAAAATCGGATCCGCTGATGCTGAAGAAAGGCACGTTGGCCTCCCCAGCCACCGCCTTGGCAAGAAGCGTCTTTCCGGTACCCGGAGGGCCAACCAGGAGCGCACCCTTAGGAATCTTGCCGCCAAGTGAAGTGTATTTCTTCGGATTGCGCAGGAAGTCAACGATTTCCATTACCTCCTCCTTTGCTCCGTAAAGACCAGCAACATCCTTGAAAGTAACGTTGACCTTGTCCTTGTCTGTCAGTTTGCCGGTAGCCTTGCCCACATTGAAAGGATTCATCCCGCCGGCGCCTCCGCCGTTCTGGCGGGCCATTCCACGGAACATCCACACCCACATCAGAATAAGCAGCAGGAAAGGAAGCCCCCACTCGAGCAGGTTTTCCCAAATGCGGCTTTCATTCTCGATAACCAGTTTAGCCTGCCCCGATGCCGGTTTTCCTTCGTTGAGCAGGGCGAATTCCTGTTCGGGGTCAAAACCCGGACTGGTCAGGAAAAAGAACTGAGGAGAACTTGCAGGAACCTTTCCACCCTGGAAACGGTCGGCGTATTTGGCCATCCTGTCTGGAAGAACCGAAACATTGCCTTTATAGTCGTTCCTGATGAAATGCACTTCCTTGACATCACCGGCCTGAATCATTTCCTTCACCTCCGCCCATTCGATCTTTGCAGGAGGAACTCCCCTTGAGCTGAAAAGCATCATTACGATGCCGAGCATCAGCAGGATATAAAACCAGGAAAAGTTGATTTTGACCACACGAGTCTTATTCTTGTTGTTTCGTTTATTCTGTTTTTGAGCCATTACGGTTAAAAAGTATTAATTTAGCGGACAAATATACAACAAAAATGACACCATTTAAAAAAAAGACAGAGCTAATATGGCTTGAAAGCACAGATTCCACAAATGCAGAGCTCAGAAGGCAGTTGGACAGGCTTGACAATTTGTCAGTAATTGCCACGGTGGAACAGACGGCAGGCCGCGGACAGGGTTCACACACCTGGTATGCGAGTCCGGGAAAGAACCTTACTTTTTCCCTGCTTCTCAGATTCCCGGAGAGCGGTCCTATGTACCTGGAGGCATCAGACGCCCTGCTCCTTACCTGCGTCGCATCACTTTCGATCAGAAGCTATCTTGAGGAAAAGGGAATCTCGGCAGGCATCAAGTGGCCGAACGACATATGGGTGGACGGCAGGAAAATCTGCGGGATGCTGATAGAAAACCGGCTGGAAGGCAGCAGGATAAAGGAAAGCATCATAGGTATAGGTCTCAACATCAATGAAACCGGCTGGCCGGCAGAGCTTCCCAATCCGGTAAGCCTTACTGAATTGACCGGAGAGCAATACGATATCAGGAAGGAACTCGAAATACTCTCAAAAACAATCCGCCGCCGATACAACCAGCTGGGGTCGCCCGACGGCAGAACTGCTCTGCAAGAAGAATTTGGAAAATATATGTTCAGGCTTGACGGAGAGCAGCAATCATAGCTGCAGGATCCTCTGCCTTGAAAACGCTGCTTCCGGCTACGGCAATATCGACGCCCGCTTCCCTCAGAACCGCCGCATTGTCAAGCGACACTCCTCCATCAATTTCGATAAGAGTATCAGAGGATGAACGGAGAATATGCTCTTTCAGCGCCTTGACCCGCTCGATGGAAGCAGGTATGAATTTCTGCCCTCCAAATCCGGCAAACACACTCATAATCAAGATAAAGTCTGCTTTATCGACAAACTCGAACAGGCTTTCTACAGGTATATCCGGATTGATTGCTACGCCTGCCTTCATACCGAGACTGCGTATCTGAGAAAGATACTCGGCAGTGTGGGAAAGTGCAGCTTCATAATGGAAGGAGCACATCGATGCACCGTCATCGGCAACTTTCTTGAACCAGCGCTGCGGCTCAACGACCATAAGGTGGACATCCATTGGGATGGTCACAACCTTTGACAATGGATCGAGGACAGAAAAACCGAAGGAAATATTGGGCACCTGGGTGCCGTCCATAACGTCAAGATGCAAAATGTCAGCGGACTCGTTCAACATCCTTAGATCCTTTTCCAAATGAAGGAAGTCAGCTGAGAGAAGAGATGGAGCTATCTGCATAATCAATTGAAATTTACAACTATATCAAAAAGGAGGGCCACAAACTTGTCAAGCGATGCAAGTTCCAGCCTTTCACCCGGAGCGTGCACTCCCCTGAGGGTCGGTCCGAAGGAAATCATATCCAGTCCGCCAATCTTTTCAGCAAACAGACCGCACTCCAGACCGGCGTGAATGGCCTTGACCTCCGGTTCCTGGGAGAAAAGTCGCCTGTAGGCTTCCACGGTTCTGGCAAGTATAGGCGATGACATGTCTGGATTCCAGCCGGGATACTCATATTTCTTTGCCGTCACGGCGCCTTCCGACTCAAAGTTGGCAGCAACCCTGGCAGCAATGTCACGACGCTCTGCAGTAGAAGAACTTCTCTGACTTGTCACCACTTCCACGACGCCCCTGCCTATCATCCGCACTGAAGCCAGATTGGTCGAAGTTTGTACCAGGCCGTCAATATCCTGACTCATAGCCTGCATACCGTGAGGGCAGGTATAAAGAGAGCGCACCACGGCAAGCGCAGAGTTGTCGCTCAGAGCAGGCCTTGGCAAGATGGCGGCTGCAGCGTCATACTCTCCCCGAGCAAGGATGCGGCAGAACACTTCAGGGTCCGTTTTGTGAAACTGCTCCTTCAGGCTTGCGGAGAATTTTTCCACTTCCGAAGCAAAGGCCTTAATGTCGGGAACTGCCACAATGGCGGAACACTCTCGCGCAATCGCATTGGGCTTTCCGCCTCCGGTAATGGAAAGTACCTGACATTCAGAAAGATGAGCATACAGGAAACGCGCCATCTGCTGAACGGTATTTACCCTGCCCTTGTTGATGTCGTCCCCGCTGTGGCCTCCCTGTCCGCCGCCGACCATCAGTCCGACAGGCTCGTATCCGCATTTCAATGCGCTACGGAAAACTCTGAACCGTATGTTGGTGTTGAGTCCTCCCGCACAGCCGACGAAAAGCTGACCTTCGTCCTCAGAGTCAAGATTCACAAGAGTCTTGCCCTCGAAAAAGCCGGGGTCCAGTCCCATTGCACCATCCATACCGGTCTCTTCACTTGCGGTAAAAAGGCATTCCAGGGCACCTGTAGGTGTATTGTCTTCCAGCAGGGCGAGACTTGCGGCAATTCCGATTCCATCATCGGCTCCAAGCGTGGTGTCTGGAGCTACCATCCATCCGTCACGTATCTCGTAGCGTATGGGATCGCGCGCAAAATCGTGCTCGACACCCGCATTTTTCTCACAGACCATATCAAGATGGGATTGCAGCACGAGCACAGGTACGTTTTCCTTACCCGGAGCGGCCTCACGCCTTATGAGCAGGTTGCCGGCAGCATCCTGTCTGTGTTCAAGCGAATGCGACTCCGCCCACTCGGTCAACCACGCGCGAATGCCATCTTCGTGCCCGGATTCTCTCGGGATGCGGGTTATCTGTTCAAAAATTTTCAGTACAACGGAAGAATCCATTTCAAATCAGTTTTAGTCAATTATTTGACGGTTCAATCACGCAACGGCAGATAAGTCATCAGTTAGAAATGACGCAAAAGGGCCGGACGCCGATTGAACCGGCGGCACTAAAATAGAAATAAATCGGCTAATGTCCAAAAGGAACTCAGCTTTTTGCAGATACGAGCATCTGTTCTATGTCCTTGACATATTTCTTGAAGCTCTTGTCGGTAAGCATCAGGTCGGAAACCGTATTGCAGGCGTGAAGAACGGTAGAGTGGTCCTTTCCGCCAATCTCCATTCCTATGGTGGACAGAGAACAGTTGCTGACCAGCTGACGGCTGAGGAACATTGCTATCTGACGGGCCTGTACTATCTGTCTTTTGCGGCTCTTTGAAAGAAGGTCATCCCTTGTGATGTTGAAATACTCGCAAACCGACTTCTGTACCTTGTCTATGCTTATCTCCTTCTTTTCTTCTCCAACCACCTTCTGAATCAGCTCGGAGGCGATGCTGACAGGATCACGCTCAGGATTGACGGTAGAATAGGCTATTACCGAAATCAGTACGCCCTCAAGTTCCCTGAAGTTGGTCCTGATATTTGATGCAAGAAATTCGTAAAATGCATCATCGAAACTAACGCCCTCTCTGGCTGCACGGCTGCGGAGCATATTGAGCCTGGTCTGGTAGTCAGGATAAGAAAGCTGCACCGAGAGACCCCACTTGAAGCGTGAAAGCAGCCTTTCTTCAAAATTCTGCAGTTCCACCGCAGGTCTGTCCGAGGTGAATATCAGCTGCTTGCCGTTCTGATGCAGGTAGTTGAATACTTTGAAAAAGGCATTTTGAGTGCCCTGTCCGACAAGGTCCTGTATATCATCCACGATCAGAACGTCCATTCTGTTGTAGAATGCAAGAAAATCGGTAAGGTTGTTGCGCACGCACACGGCCTCCATAAACTGGGTCTTGAACTCGTTGCCGGTAATGTAAATTACCTGAAGGTCAGGAAATTTCTCCTTTATCGCAATTCCTATGGCCTGAATGAGATGCGTCTTTCCGACACCGGGACCTCCAAATACGAAGAGAGGGTTGAACGGGGTTTTGCCAGGAGCAAGTGATATGTTCTTTCCGGCAGTTATTCCCATCTTGTTGCACTCGCCTTCTACAAGGTTGGTGAAATTATAGACAGGATTGAGCCTCGGGTCAACCTTGATTCTGTGAAGGCCGGGATAAACGAAAGGACTCACTGAGTTTCCAGCCGGGTTGGTCTCGACCAACATTTCCTTGTTGGTAGGAGTGGCGCTCTGCTCGCCCGGAATGCTCATCACAGGCTGCGACTGTACCGGACGGATGTTGTAGATCAGGCGCGCATCCGAACCGATGACACGCTTGAGGGTCATCTTGATGACGTCAAGGTATGCGGACTCGAGATACTCTCTGAAAAAATGTGAGGGAACTTCTACCGTAAGTGTGTTGTCCTGGAAGGCGACAGGCTTGATGGGAGCGAACCAGGTATTGAAAGGCTGTTCATCAAGGATGTTCCTGATGATGCGCAGACAATTGGTCCAAACGTCTATATGTCTATCAACTTCCAACATAAATAAACAAAGCTAAACGGTTAGGAAATCGCTTCCCTCAAACCGAGTGCAAAATTGGAGAAAAAAAACTGGATAAAAAAACTTATAGACTATTGTTTTTCTAAAAATTTAGGATAGATTAAGGCAATCGAACAAGTCCAGAAACAAGAATAGAAACATTGATTATCAAGCAATTACGAGAGACATAAGAGTATAAGTGCCTAATATGTCGGCAATTGCTAATTTGGAATAATTCAAATTTCTTTAAAGCCGATTTATCCGTTTCCAGATGCCGTCAGAAGTCAATTATCCAGCTTTACAATGAAAGCATCAGGATATTTGATTTTTATTTTTGAAAATTCTTCCTCAAGCTTTTTTCTGTCAGTGCCGGCTGCAATGACATATTTATATATCTTGCCGGTCCTGATGATTCTGACAGGATAGCCAAGGAACAAAGGTGAATCTTCGGGAATAAGGTTGGCACCCGCAAAAATCTGGACTCCGTAAAGAGGGCCTGGTACAACGGCCGCAGAGGCAGATGAGCCAGAAGAGTCGCTCGCAGACGATGTTGAACCTTTCTCTGTTTCGGATGAGCCGTTTGATGAATCGGAAGAGCCTGAAGATGCGGAGTCGGAGCCTGCACCGAGCGTGCGGTCGTAATGTTGCTTGTATATAATGAATGCATCACAGAGGCAGCCTGCAATGGTTTTACGCTTTTCCTTGTCCCGCAACACGGCGAGATCGGCAGTGTTGGATATGAATCCAAGTTCAACGAGAGCCGAAGGCATTGCTGTTTTCCAAAGTACATAGAAAGGATTCTGCCACACTCCCCTGTCTGCGGCTATAGGACCGTGCTGCATCTTTTCCTCGACCAGGACGGCAAAATCAAGACTCTGCTCAAGATGGGCGTTCTGCATCAGCTGCATGAAGATGACGGACTCGGGATTGTCGGGATCAAATCCTTCATAAGTGGTGGTATAGTCGTCCTCAAGCTTGATTACCGAGTTTTCGCGTTTGCAGACATTGAGGTTGTATTCGTACAGATCCTTGTCCTTCCGGGAGGACTGGCCCATCAGGTGCACGCTGTAGCCGTTTGCAGCGCGGTTTTCGGCAGAATTGATATGAATGGAAATGAAAAGGTCGGCGCCGGCGCGGTTAGCGGCTACGGCACGGTCGTTGAGAGAGACAAAGACGTCCTTGCTGCGGGTAAGGACCACCTTGACATCGGGACAGCTGCTCCTGATGGCCTCGGCAAGTTCGAGCGCAATGTCCAGGGTGAGGTCCTTCTCGTAGGTTTTGCCGTCGCGGCTGACCGCCCCGGGATCCTTACCGCCGTGGCCTGCATCGATGACTACCGTCCTGAGACCGACATCGGCGGCAGAAGCAGAAACACAGCAGTCTGCAAGTCCGGCACAGATGCCGATTGCAAATGATATCAGTATGCAGATTGTGCGTTTCAATTATTTGTAGTACTTTTGCAGGTTACAAATATAATGAAAAGTTGGGAATTGAAGACCAGGAACATCATATTTGCTTTTACAATGCTTGTCGCGCTGCTTCTTTGCACGGATATTTCCGCACAGAGGAGACGTGGTGGGCAGCAGTATGGAGCAAGGCCTGAAAAGAAGGTCCATATTCCTGATTCTCTGGAACTTGCAAGAATAGATTCGCTGCACGTGGCCGACTCTCTGCACAGGCAGGATTCGATTGCGCTTCTTGGCAAGAGTTCTCTTGAACAACCCGCTTTTTCCAATGCAAGGGACTCCATAATCGAAGCATTCAGCAACGGGCACCGCCTCATATACTACTACGGCGACGTGACCGTCACATATCAGAACATGAAGCTGACTGCAGAATATATGGAATATGACATGAACAGTTCCATAGTCTATGCAAGAGGCGTATATGACACACTGTCAGGCACTTGGAACGGCGAACCCGTGATGGAACAGGGTGGCAAGAGCTACAAGATGCACGAAGTCAAGTACAATTTCAATACGCGCAAGTCCTTCATTACCAATCTCGACACCCAGCAGGATGACGGTCTGCTCCACGGAAAGAACGTGAAGATGATGCCGGACAACTCGATCAGCATGACCAAGGGAAGGTACACGGTCTGCGATGCGGAGCATCCTCACTACTGGCTTGAACTCGAGCTTGCAAAGGTAATGACCAAGCCATCCCAAAAGACCGTATTCGGCCCTGCGCACCTCGTATTGGAAGACGTGCACCTGCCTTTTGTCGGACTTCCTTTCGGTTTTATTCCTAAACGTCCGGAAAGGGCAACCGGTCTGCTGATGCCA